>ERZ827520.2249-NODE-2249-length-18630-cov-7.083661_pt1 | contig 18630 bp, 14 predicted proteins | sample MGYA00519581_ERZ827520 | MGnify/ENA primary metagenome ERZ827520 (study PRJEB31778, sample SAMEA3449339) | human gut metagenome | biome: human gut; feature: human-associated habitat; material: faeces | place: United Kingdom | collected 2010/2012 ...
CCCGGTTCCGCAGGTGGTGGTTTGACATGACCGTGTAGCCGCTGTTCTTTTCTACACGAAAAACTGCCATTTCACGGATACCTCCTTTCGTTGTAAACAAAAAAAGCAGCGTTCATTTGCTCCCGGTGATGGGAGAAGTGAACGCTGCGCGTACTTGATAATTTTTAGGTTGTGTGGTATATAAAAGGCAACTGTTTTTTCAATACAGCTGCCCATCGGGGTGCGATACAAGCAAGTTGCTATCCGATGACCTCAAAAACAAATTGTACTACGATTGTTTTCAAAAAGTTCTGTATCACTACTCGCACCAGAAAATGCCGTGAAATCGAAAGATTTCATGGCTTTTTTGTTTTGTAAGCCATGGCTGCACGGTTTCTGCACGGTTTTTGCACGGTTTTTGCACGGTCGGTGTTATCCATGTCCGATGATGTAGGGCGCTGTATTGCATTGCAATCAGTGCCCTTTTTTGCATCAGGTGAGCAGTGCCAAGCGCAGCTTTGCCTTCATTTCCGGGTCGGCATCCTTGAGCAATTCCAAAAGAGCCGTCATGGAGATGGTGGGTTCGCCACCGACCTGCTGCGGGATTTCCTGCGCCGGGAGGCTCTCCTCGTCGAATTGCCCAAAATACGGCGCTATCTGAGTATGAGCCTGAGTGCGCTGCAGGTCCCCGTGCAGGAGCGCGAGCAGGTCATCGCTTTTGTGGCGGAAATCGATATGCTTGCCGAGGCGCGGAAGGTGATAGATGCAGTGCTTGCATCGCTGTCCGTGCAGTTTGATCTGAAAGGATAACAAGGTTTGATGACAAGGAGGGAGTAACATGAAAAAAACGGTTCTGGGCATTCTGCTGCTGTGCACCTTGCTGCTTATACGCCCTGCCACGGCGCTGGCATCGGGTCCGTGCTGCAATTTTTGCGGGAGAGATGTGACATTTGTCAAATTGAAACCGTATCCACGCTATCATGAGCTTATTTATTGGTGTGATGCTTGCAAAATGAATACGCGTCTGGATGTTTCTCACACGGGCGGCACGGCTACGTGCACAGAACGCGCCGTCTGCGAAGTCTGCAATGAGCCATACGGGGAACTGGCCGCACATACGGGCGGCAAAGCTACGTGCACAGAACGCGCCGTCTGCGAGGTCTGCAATCAGCCATATGGGGAACCGCCCGCACATACCGGCAGCACCGAATTTCCCACCTGCACCACAGGCAAAATCTGTGAAAAATGCGGCGTGGAATACGGCATTCTCGGTCACGCATGGTACTGGTGGGGCGAGTGGATATCCGCCGGCAACGGCACGCACACCCGCAGATGCACGCGCTGCAACACAGTTGAGACCGCAGACTGTATCGGTGGCACAGCAACCTGCACCGCCAAAGCGGTCTGTGTGAAGTGTGGTAAGCCATACGGCGATCTAGCTCCGCACCAGCTTAAAACATTTAAACGACCGGCTACCTGTCGGCAGGAAGGACTTGAATACACGCGCTGTACTGCAGAAGGATGCAACTACAGGACGCCCGATATAATAACCCCCAAGCAGCACGATTTAAAAAAGGCACAAGAATTTACACGGAAACCAACCTGTACGAAACCAGGATGGAATAGCTATTATTTATGCAGAGACTGTGCCTATTCGGAGACTGACTGGATTGACAAGCTCGGTCATGATCCGATATTGCATGAAGCAAAAGCCCCTACCTGCACGGAAAAGGGCTGGAACGCCTACGAAACCTGCTCCCGCTGCAACCATACCACCTACACGGAGCTGCCCGCACTGAATCATGATTTGGAGCAGCACGACGCAAAAGCCCCTACCTGTACGGAAATCGGCTGGGATGCCTACGAAACCTGCTCCCGCTGCAACCATACCACCCGCACAGAGCTGCCCGCGCTGAATCATGATTTGGAGCAGCACGATGCAAAAGCCCCCACCTGTACGGAAATCGGCTGGGACGCCTACGACACCTGTTCCCGCTGCGATTATACCACCTATGTGGAGCTGCCCGCACTGAACCATGACTATCAGGCTGTTACCGTAGACCCCACCTGTGAAGCAGACGGCTACACCGTTTTTACCTGCTCCCGCTGCAAAGACAGCTACACCGCAAACCCGACCGATAAGCTGGGACACAAGTTTGGTGCATGGTCCCCGAACGGGACCGGCTCTCAGAGCGCCGGCTGTCTGCGGCAGGGCTGCGCGCACATCGGCATCACCGATTGCCGGAAGTTTACCTTCCGCACTGCGGAAGGCGAAGCTCTGACCTTCTGCCCCGTGTGCGGGCAGGCAGAAAACGCCGCGCAGCTGGAAATGATCGAAGCGGCAACGGCGTGGGCTATCAGCGGCAGTCTTTCTGCGGAGGATGTGACCGCACGGACGGATGGGGAATACCTGAGCGTGGCATTTGAAACCGCAGGCAGCCTGACGCAGCCCACCGGTCGGGTAAGGCTCGCGCTGCCCGCCGGACTGCTGGAAGGCAAAAAGCTTGTGCGCATTGCCCCGGACGGCACACAGACGGAGCTGCCGTTTGAAGCAAAGAACGGAAGGCTTATCTTTACGCTGGATTTTGCAAACAGCGAGCTTCCTGTAATGCTCTTCCGGCTGGTACCCCAGACCACTGTCCTCTGAGCGCTTTTGCAGTGCACGGACAATAAACCGCAAAATGCCCGCCCATCTGTGGAAAACAACGGTGGGCGGGCATTTTTTGAAGGAGGTAAAGGGTAAATAAGGATGGAGAACTATTTTGACGCTTGCCCCGGGCGCACTCCCCCTACAACTGCGGCATCGCATCGGTGAGCGATACCCTGAGCCTGACCATCACCCGGCGGGGAAAGGAAGCCGGGGTGGAGAAACGATTCGTGACCGGTCTGGTGCGGCGGGGCATCGTCCCGGCGGTCGTGAAAGACGAAACCCTCACAGCCGGCCTTCTTCCAGCATCCGGCGCACCTCGTGCAGGCTGGCGCACTCGGCGGTGTACAGGCGGCGCATCTCGTCGTCCGGCTGGGCAAGGTCCGGCACCATCACGGTCACAAAACCGCCGGCGGCCCCGGCGCGCACGCCGTTGTAGCTGTCCTCCAGCACCAGGGTGTGTTCCGGTGCGGTGCCCAGCATCTCGGCGGCCCGGTAGAAGATCTCCGGGTCCGGCTTGGAGCTGATGAACTGCTCCCCGCTGATGACGGCCTTGAAGTAGTGGGTCAGGCCCCAGCCGTCCAGATGATGCCGGATGGAGGCCATGCGGCTGGAAGAGGCCACCACCATGGGGATGTGCCGCTGCTCCAGCCAGGCCAGGATCTCGTCCAGGCCGGGCTTTTTGGGCGGCGGTGCCTGGAATGCGATGACACCCTGCTCATGCAGGGCCTCGATGATGCGGTCGGCGTCGCAGTCCGGCCCGTAGAACCGGCGCAGCACCGCCCGCATGGAGTCGCCGGCGGTGCCGCGGGCAGCTTCGTCCAGCCCTTCCTTATAAGGCAGGCCCAGCTCTGCCAGCGCGGGCTTCCACAGGGTAGCCCAGATGCGCTCGGTGTCGAACATCAGGCCATCCATATCAAAAATGACGCCCTGGATCATAAAACAAAACTCCTTTCCGGGTCAAAAACACGGTTTGTACCCCTATTGTATCATTTTTTTAGCAGTTTGCACACACATCTGCTCATAATTTGGCGCAACTTACCCGTCCCAAAGATGAAAGATTTTGCGATTCCTTGCAAAAGCTGGTCATCCTATTATAATAGAAAGCAACATTCGGCGTTTCGGGCGCAGGAACTGTGCGGCGCCCGTGATCAGGAAAGAGGGAAATTTATCATGTTGGATATCAAGATCACCCGTACCACTTCTCCCAAGGAGAAGCCGGACGAGAACAACCTGGGCTTTGGCAAGAAGTTCACCGACCATATGTTCGTGATGGACTACACCGAGGGCGAGGGCTGGCACGATGCCCGCATCGTCCCCTACGGCCCCTTTGAGCTGGACCCGGCTACCGTCGTGTTCCACTATGCTCAGGAGATCTTCGAGGGCATGAAGGCTTACCGGACTGCGGATGGCACCGTCCAGCTGTTCCGCCCGGACTGCAACGCAAAGCGTTTCCAGGATTCTGCCGACCGTCTGTGCATCCCCAAGATCCCCGTGGAAGATTACATCCAGGCTGTGGAGACTCTGGTGGATGTGGACCGTGACTGGGTGCCTCACACCGATGGTGCTTCCCTGTACATCCGTCCCTTCGTGTTTGCAAACGATGTGGGCCTGGGCGTGCACGCTTCCAAGCACTATATCTTCTGCATCATCGCGGCTCCGTCGGGCGCTTACTACGCCGAGGGCATCAACCCCGTGCGCATCTATGTGGAAGACGAGTACATCCGTGCCGCTCCCGGCCTGACCGGCTTCACCAAGTGCGGCGGCAACTATGCTGCTTCCATCAAGGCCGGTGAGCTGGCCGAGGAGCAGGGCTACGCACAGGTGCTGTGGCTGGACGGCGTCGAGAAGAAGTACGTCGAGGAAGTCGGCAGCATGAACATCATGTTCAAGATCGACGGCAAGGTCTACACTGCCGCCACCGTGGGCACCGTTCTGCCCGGCGTCACCCGCCGCAGCTGCATCGAGCTGCTGAAGGACTGGGGCTATGAGGTCGTTGAGGGCAAGATCGCCATTGCCGACATCATGGCCGCTGCCCGCGAAGGCAAGCTGGAAGAGGTGTTCGGTACCGGCACCGCTGCCGTTGTGTCCCCCGTCAAGGAGCTGGTCTGGAAGGGCGAGCACGCTTACATCGGCGACGGCAAGATCGGCCCTGTCACCCAGAAGCTGTACGACACCATGACCGGGATGCAGTGGGGCAAGATCCCCGACACCAAGGGCTGGATCGTTCCGGTCGAGAAGAAGTATTGATATCCTCAATTCTCCATTCAGAATTTAGCAAGCGCCGCCAGGCATCCGCTCGGCGGCGTTTGCTGTATCATGGCGGCAGCCCTTCCGTCAAATTTCCGAAATTTTCCGGCGCAATTGCTTTCTTTCCTGCACAGTGTTAAACTGATTCCAGACAAAGGGCAGCCCTGCATAGCGGCGGGGTGCCTGTGCAGGAAAGATTGAGAGGGAAAAGCACCATGATCAAAAAATGGAGCGTGAGCTACCCGGCCGTCAACGGCACCGAGCAGCGCAGAGCGTACGTTTATCTGCCCACCATGTATGAGGCCGAGCCGGACCGCCGGTTCCCGGTGCTGTACATGTTCGACGGCCAGAACGTGTTTTTTGACGAAGATGCCACCTACGGCAAGAGCTGGGGCGTGGCTGATTATCTGGACTACACCGACACGCCGCTGATCGTGGCGGCGGTGGAGTGCAACGCAGGCCCCAACAATGAGCGTCTGGTGGAGTATTCGCCCTACCGCTTCGACGACCCCACCTACGGCCACTTCGACGGCAAGGGTCAGGCCACCATGAGCTGGTACATCCACCGGTTCAAACCCTTCATCGACCGCAACTTCCGCACCCTGCCCGACCGGGAGCACACCTTCATCGGCGGCAGCAGCATGGGCGGCCTGATGAGCCTGTATGCCCTGCTGCAGTACAACGACACCTTCAGCCGGGCGGCGGCCCTGTCGCCCTCCATCTGGGTGGCCCCGGATAAGCTGGCGGGCCTTGTGGGCCGGGCCAAGCTGGAGCCGGGCACCGTGCTGTACATGGATTACGGCTCCCGCGAGATGGGCAACCACGACGGCATGCGCTGCGGCTTTGCGGAGATGTGCAGCAAGGTGCTCACCCGCGGCATCCACCTCACCAGCCGCATCGTGCCCGGCGGCACCCACAGCGAAGCCAGTTGGGAAAAGCAGCTGCCCTTCGTGTTCCATACGCTGATGTACGAGCTGGAGGAAGCGTAAAAGCCTTCCCCCAAGGGGGAAGCCTGAATCAAGAAGGAGGAACCACTATGGAAATGCAGTATTTTAAGGATTACAGCCCCGCCCTTGGCCGGGATATGGAGTGCAAGATCTACGGCCATGCAGGCCGCCCCATGCTGTACATCCCCTGTCAGGACGGCCGGTTCTTTGACTTTGAGGACTTCCACATGGCCGACACTCTGGCCCCGTGGATCGAGTCCGGCCAGATCATGGTGCTTTCCATCGACACGCTGGACAAGGAGACTTGGTCCGACACCAACGGCGACCCCTACTGGCGCATCCGCCGCTATGAGCAGTGGCTGCACTACATCGTGGACGAGGCCGTTCCCAAGATCCGCTGCCTGTCCCAGGAGCGCAACGGCTGGGACGACCTGCCCGGCGTCATCGCCTTTGGCTGCAGCCTGGGTGCCACCCATGCGGTCAACCTGTACCTGCGTCGGCCGGACATCTTCTGCGGCTGTCTGGCGCTCAGCGGCATCTACACCGCCCACTATGGCTTCGGCGACTACATGGACGAGCTGGTGTACCAGAACTCTCCCGTGGACTATATGCGGAACTTCCCCACCGACCACCCCTATATGGAACTGTACCGGAACCAGAAGGCGGTCATCTGCTGCGGTCAGGGCGCCTGGGAGCAGCCGGACACCACCTGGTACCTCAAGCGCATTTTCGAGGCCAAGGGCATCCCCGTGTGGGTGGACCTGTGGGGCCACGACGTCAAGCACGACTGGGACTGGTGGTATAAACAGGTCGTGTATTACATGCCGTATGTTTTAGGTGAGTAAAATGGCTCGCCCTCTCAGTCACCTTCGGTGACAGCTCCCCCAAAGGGGGAGCCTTTGGCAGAACCAAAAGGCCTTGCCGTACTGCCAAGGCCTCTCCCTTTGGGAGAGGTGGACGCGAGCTTTGCGAGCGGACGGAGAGGGCGAGGCCGCTTTTATAGAGGAAAGAAGAATCGGAATACCATGAAGAATTTTATTTTTATCTCGCCGAACTTCCCCACCAACTACTGGCAGTTCTGCCGGGAGCTGAAGAACGATGGCATGAACGTGCTGGGCATCGGCGACCAGCCCTATGATGAGCTGAAGCCGGAGCTGAAGGACAGCCTGAACGAATACTACAAGGTGGGCAGTCTGGAAAATTACGATGAGGTCTACCGCGCCGTGGCCTTCCTCACCTTCAAGCATGGCCGCATCGACTGGCTGGAGTCCAACAATGAATACTGGCTGGAGCGGGACGCTGCCCTGCGCACCGATTTCAACATCACTTCCGGCTTCCAGACCTCGGATATGCCCCGCATCAAGTACAAGAGCAAGATGAAGGAGTGTTACCAGAAGGCCGGCATCGCCACCGCCCGCTATCACATGGTGGACGATCTGGCAGGCTGCAAAAAGTTCGTGGAGGAAGTGGGCTACCCGGTGGTGGTCAAGCCGGACAACGGTGTGGGCGCTTCCGATACCCACAAGCTGGCCAGCGACGCCGAGCTGGAAGCCTTTCTGGCCTACAAGGCCAAGGAGCACCCGGATGTTGCCTACATCATGGAGGAGTTCGTGCGCGCCGAGGTGAACAGCTACGACGCCATCATCGACGGCAGCGGCAACCCCATCTTTGAGGCGGGCAACGTCAGCCCCATGTCCATCATGGACATCGTGAACAACGACGACAACTCCATCTACTACATCATCAAGGACTTGCCCGAGGACACCCGCGCCGCCGGCCGTGCCGCCGTCAAGAGCTTTGGGGTGAAGAGCCGCTTTGTCCACTTTGAGTTCTTCCGCATGACCGAGGATCAGGCCAGCATGGGCAAAAAGGGCCAGATCGTGGCACTGGAAGTCAACATGCGCCCCTGCGGCGGCTTTACCCCGGATATGATCAACTTTGCCCGCTCCACCAACGTGTACAAGATCTGGGCCGATATGATCGCCTTTGGCGGCACCGATATGCCGGTGGGCGAGCACTTCTACTGTGCCTTTGCCGGCCGCCGCGACGGCAAACACTTTGTGTACAGCCACGAGCAGATCATGCAGAAGTATCAGGACAACATGCGTATGGTGGACCGCATCCCCGACGCACTGTCCGGTGCCATGGGCAACCAGATGTATGTGGCGAACTTCTCCACCCGCGAGGGTATGGAGCAGTTCTACTCGGACGTGCTGGCCGTGACCGACGACACCAACGCCGCCGCACAGGCCGAGCTGGCACAGGTGTTGGCCCTGGGGGAGCCCGACGCCGCCCCGGCTGCTCCTGCCGTCAAGCCCACTGCCGCCAAGCCCGCCCGCAAGGCACGCAAGTAATTCCCGCATAAACGACAAAAAGCAGCCCGCCTCCGGAGTTTCCCCGGAGACGGGTTGCTTTTTGTCAGAAACTATGGTATTTTAAGGCTGCCCGTTGGGATAACACGACGGGCAGAGCACTGCATTGCAACGGCAGGCGGTTGGCTCACACTTCCGAAAGGAGGTGAGAGCTATGCCGATTACTTTGACCTTCCATTTGTTTGGATTTACATTTACGATCAGAGTAAAACGCTGAAACCGCCACCGGCCAGGGTGACGGTTTCATTTGAAATCTAAACCACAGAGCCAACCGCTTGTCTGCGGTGCTCTTCTATAGATATTATAGCAACCTTCTGCAAGGGTGTCAAGCCTGCGGGAGGTTGCTTTTTTTCGTGTTACCGTTTTGTTGTCCCCTGCGCCAAAGTGTGGTATACTGGACCGGAAAAAACAAAAAATGAGGTATCATCTATGAAAATTCCTGCAAACGGCTTTACCCATGCCGGCAAGTTCCATGCCGACGATGTGTTTGCCACAGCGCTGCTGCAGATCCTGCGGCCGGACATCAAGATCACCCGCGGCTTTACCGTGCCCGATGACTTTGACGGCATCGTGTACGACATCGGCTTTGGCATGTTCGACCACCATCAGGAGCCGCGGGAGTACCGCGCCAACGGCGTGCCCTACGCGGCCTTTGGCCTGCTGTGGCGGGTGCTTGGCCCCGGCCTTGTGGGTGAGCGGCAGGCCCGGCTCATCGACGAGAACTTCATCCAGCCGCTGGACCTGAACGACAACACCGGCGAGCAGAACAGCCTGTGTGACGCCATCGGCTTCTTCAACCCCGTGTGGGACTCCAAGGAGGATCAGGATGCCTGCTTTTTCCAGGCTGTGGCGGTGGCAAAGCAGATCCTGGAACACCAGATCGACGCCGCCAACGCCGTGAACCGTGCCGACGAAAAGGTGCAGCAGGCCTACCGGAACTCCCGCGACGGCATCGTGGTGCTGCCCTGCTATCTGCCGTGGAAAAACGGCCTGTACAAGACCGACGCCCTGTTTGTGGTGTACCCCAGCCAGCGCGGCGGGTGGAGCGCCCAGTGCGTGACCGACCACAAGACCAAGCGCTCCAAGCTGCCCTTCCCCCAGAGCTGGGCCGGCCAGCCGCAGGAGGTCATCGAGCAGAAGAGCGGCATCCCCGGCATCAGCTTCTGCCACGCAAGCCGCTTTTTGATCACGGCCAAGGACAAGGATACCGCCATTGCCGCCTGCCGTCAGGTGCTGCGCAACAATGGCCGCATCTGACCGCACGGCGCGGCCCAAGGCCGCCTTTGTATATATGGTGCGCTGTACCGGCGGCCAGCTGTACACCGGCTGGACCAACGATCCCGCCGCCCGCCTGCGGGCCCACCGCAGCGGCAGGGGCGCGCGCTACACCCGCGCCCACGGGGCCGAGGGCTTTGCCTATCTGGAACGCTGCGCCGACCGCTGTGCCGCCCTGCGCCGGGAAGCCGCCCTTAAAAAGCTGCCCAAGGCGCAAAAGGAGCTTTTGTGCACGGCGTGGCAGGCCGCCGGACGCCCCTTTGCGGAGCACGGCGCGGGCAGTGCCGGTTAAATCCCGTCCAAAATTGTAAATTCTGGATGCAATATTGCCTTTTGGCTTGATTTGTGTTGCAATTTTGTTAGAATTGTGATAGACATAAAGTGTGAATGTGTCTGCTTTCAGGGGCGGCAGGCAAAGCCTGACACCCTGCAACAATTAAAGGAGGATGGAACGTGAGAAAATTCAACAAACTGGGCAGACGTGCGGCCGCTTTGGTGCTGGCCGTTGGTCTTACCCTGTCCACGGCGGCTCCCGTACTGGCGGCGGACGCCGACGAGGTGCAGACCCCTGCAGCCCAGACCGAGCAGCAGGAAACCGACACGGAGGCTGACGAAGCCGATGTCGATACCGAGGCTGACGAAGCTGCTGCACTGCCGGAACTGTCCGAGGACCGGGAAGTGGCAGAGGAGGACGAGGCCGTTGCCCTGCCGGAACTGTCCGAGGACCGGGAAGCCGCCGGGGCTGACGAGGTCATGCCTGCTGCATGGAAGCCTTGCGATACTTGGGGCCATGACTGGGGCGACCCCTATGACCAGGTCCCGGCCACTTGCCAGCACCCAAGCTCCTACAAGCACAAGTGCAAGCGTAAGAAGACCTGCGGCAAAGAGGAAACAGTGTACGGCAATGACCAGAAGTCCCATGAGTATCTGGAATATACCGTGACCCAAGAAGCTACTGCCACCCAGGACGGCCAGAAATATGCTTACTGCAAGTATGGCTGCGGCACAAAAGATACGCAGATCATCCATTACTACGGCGAGTGGGAAGTGACCAAGGAAGCCACCTGCTATGCAAAGGGCGAGAAGAAGCGCACCTGCCTCAACTGCGGTTATGTGGAAACGGCTGAGATCAAGACCATCCCCCACACCTGGGGCGAGTATGTAGACGACGATAAGCCCGGCTGCCAGCAGCAGACTGCCACCGCCCACTGCACCGTGGAGGGCTGCACCGCTACGGACACGGAAGATCGGCCCAACTTTGGTGCCGACGGCAACCCCCTGCCGCATAAGTTCACTACTTACAAAAAGGAATCAGAAATTAAATATGTAAGCACCTGTGATTACTGCCATGAGGAAAAGAAATATGTCAATGTTTGGGACAAAGAGGTAATTACAGAGGGTGCTACCAATACTGCCATCAAGAATGTGAAGCTGGACGGCAAGACGGCGGATGCCTATGTGGATGCAGTCATTGACAAGGCTCTGGCAAATGCACAGGAAGCCGTCAAGAATGCCAAGACCAAGGAAGAGGCTCTGGCCGCACTGGACCAGATCTCCAGCACCGTGAAGTCGGAACTGTCCAGTGTGAAAATCACGGTGGCAGGCGTTGGCGGTGATGTGACCATCAGCCAGGATGACCTGAACAAGGCACTGGCACCGCTGGATTCGACCATTACCGACCTGAAGAGCAGCCTGAATGACAGCTTCCTGTCGCAGGACACTATCACCAATATGGTGGACAAGCTGGCAGGTGATGTGCAAGACAGCAGTGCACCGCAGGCAGGTATCAAGCAGATTCTTCACAACACTGTGTACGATGCGATTTATAACCTTGGTGTGTCGGATGACAAGAAAAAGACAACGGATAATACACAGGCCATCAGCGATATGGTGTTGCAGCTGGTGAAGGAGGTCGTGCAGTCTGAAAGGGGCTGGAATGGCCTGACCGATTCTCTGGTGGATGACGCCGTGGATCTGGCCGTGGATGAGCTCATGAAGGATGAGACCTACGCAAAGCTCCTCAAGACCAAGCTGGGTGCCGCCACGATGGAGGAAGTCCGTGCAGAGGTCAAGAAGCAGCTGGTGGAGGACCCGGAGTTCATGAATCAGGTGCGCGGCATTGCCAGCAAGGCAGTGGACAACGCACAGAAGGGCGTGAACGCCGGCTGGTCCAATGAAAAGATCATGAACCGCCTGCAGGCCGACCTGCTGCCCGATGTGACGGATCTGATCTCGAATCAGGTCAACAAGCTGGGTGCGAGCGCCGGTGATATCGTGGACAACAAGGTGTCCGATACCGTGCACAAGTTCCTGCCCGGCAAGCTGGGCGACTGGGTCAGTGATAAGATCGGCGGTAAGGTCAACGATGCCGTGACGGGCAAGGTGGATGACCTGAATAAGCAGGTCACCGACCTGATCGGCAGCACGATCAAGCAGCTCACCTGCGGTAAGCACGAGTATGGTGATTTCGAGATCCTGAAGAACCCCACCTGCACCGAGAAGGGCCAGAAGGGCAAGATCTGCAAGAAGTGCGGTAAGATCACCGAAAAGACGGACATCCCCGCAACCGGCCATGCTCCGGTGACCGACCCCGCTGTGGCTCCCACCGAGACCACCGACGGCCTGACCGAGGGCAGCCACTGCGGCGTCTGCGGTGTCGTGCTCCAGGCTCAGGAAGTCATCCCCATGCTGGACCCCACCATTGATACCTGGTTCAGCCGTGCCGCTACCACCGAGGCCGACGCCAAGGTTGCCGGTTTTGACAGCGTGGACGCTGCTAATGCTGCTCTGGACGCCGCCCTCACCGCTGCAGGCTTTGACCCGGCCAACGCCGAGCACTTCACCGTGCAGGTCAACAGCAGCATCGGCGTGCTGCCCAACGACCGCTTCTCCGAAAGCGGCGTGACCGGCAAGCTCACCCTGCCGGAGGGCACCCGCGGCAAGACCGCACAGACCTACTATGCCGTGCAGATGTTCACCGCCGACACCCGGTTCCACAAGGCCGGTGACGTGGTGGTGACCCCCGTCAGCATTGACACTTACGCCAAGACGGGCCTGCAGTTCACCGTGTACAGCGAGGCTGTCATGGCCATTGCATGGAAGGCCCAGTAACCCCTTACATACCCCATAAAACCGCAGGGAGCGGCTCCTGAGACCGGGAGCCGCTCCCTTTTTGTGTGCTGGTCGGCGTGCTCGCCCTCTCAGCTTCGCATCCGCTCAGCAGCTCCCCCAAAGGGGGAGCCAAGGGCCTGACCGTAACGCCGACGGCGGCACCGACCCCTGAAACGGAACTTACCCTGAGCGCCGCCCGGCACACTGCCCGGCGGCGCTCGTCTGCGTTTTGGGCGGCCTGCCCAAAAGGCCCGGCAGGGGCCCCGGCAGACTGCATGAGAATATACATCTGCATTGCATAATATGCGAATATATTCTCTTAAAATTGCATAAAGATGCAATTTGAACCAAAACGCCGTGCAAAGCCGCCCAAGGTTTGGCGGTTTTTAGCATTGACGAAAAATCCGCACGGTGTATAATAAAACCATCCAAAGCGAACCGCAGATAGAGGGTGCAAGAGGGACGCTTGCATCAGGGAACAAAAGTGTATTTTTATAAAGGAGCGTTCATTATGAAAAAGCAGGATATCAAAAAAGTAGTGCTGGCTTATTCCGGCGGTCTGGACACCTCCATCATCATTCCCTGGCTGAAGGAAAACTACAACAACTGCGAGGTCATCGCCGTTTCCGGTGATGTGGGCCAGGGCACCGAGCTGGACGGTCTGGAAGAGAAGGCCAAGGCGACCGGCGCTTCCAAGCTGTATGTGCTGGACCTGAAGAAGGACTTTGTGGAGAACTACATCTTCCCCACCCTGAAGTTCGGCGCCAAGTACGAGGACTATCTGCTGGGCACCAGCTTTGCACGTCCCTGCATCGCCAAGGCTCTGGCCGACATCGCCATCAAGGAAGGCGCGGACGCCATCTGCCACGGCTGCACCGGCAAGGGCAACGACCAGGTGCGTTTTGAGCTGACCCTGAAGGCCCTGTGCCCCGATATGGCCATCATTGCTCCGTGGCGTGAGTGGGACATCAAGAGCCGTGACGAAGAGATCGACTACGCTGAGGCTCACCACATCCCCCTGAAGATCAACCGTGAGACCAACTACTCCAAGGACAAGAACCTGTGGCACCTGAGCCACGAGGGCCTGGATCTGGAGTGCCCCGCCAACGAGCCCCAGTACAACAAGCCCGGCTTCCTGGAGCTGGGTGTCAGCCCGGAGCAGGCTCCCGACACCCCGACTTATGTGACCATCCACTTTGAAAAGGGCATCCCCACCGCCGTGGACGGCAAGGAAATGGGCGCTGTAGAGCTGGTGGAGTACCTGAACAAGCTGGGCGGCGCCAACGGCATCGGCCTGCTGGACATCGTTGAGAACCGTCTGGTCGGCATGAAGAGCCGCGGCGTGTACGAGACTCCCGGCGGTGCCATCCTGTACAAGGCCATCAACGTGCTGGAGACCATCACCCTGGACAAGGAGAGCTCTCACTTCAAGGCACAGCTGGCCCAGAAGTACGCCGACATCGTCTACAACGGCCAGTGGTTCACCCCGCTGCGTGAGGCTCTGGACGCCTTCGCCGACAGCCTGGAAAAGACCGTGACCGGCGATGTGAAGCTGAAGCTGTACAAGGGCAACATGATCAACGCCGGCGTCACCTCTCCGTACACCCTGTACGACGAGCAGACTGCCTCCTTTGGCGAGGACGAGGATTACAACCAGGCCGATGCTGCAGGCTTCATCAACCTGTTCGGCCTGTCCATCAAGGAGCGCGCAAAGCTGTCCAAGAACTGGCCGGAGGTCAAGTAATCGCAACATTTTCGACTGCGTGTGTTTTCACACTTTCACACGCGGGTTCTCACACCGGCATCGTTGCCGGCGGCACCGCCGCAGGAGCGTTTTCCCCTGCGGCGGCTTTGCCGTTTTTATAAGGAGTTTATTTTTATGGCAGAACAACTCTGGAAGGGCCGCTTTTCCAAGGCGGTGGACTCCCGCGTGAACGACTTCAACTCCTCCATCCGGTTCGACCAGCGCATGATCGCGCAGGATATGCGCGGCAGCGGTGTGCACGCCGCCATGCTGGCCAAGCAGGGCATCATCTCGGAAAAGGACTGTGAGGATATCCTCAACGGTCTGGCCTCCATCGCGGATGACCTGGCCTCCGGCAAGCTGGAGATCGACCCCAACGCCGAGGATGTGCACACCTTTGTGGAGCAGACCCTCACCGCCCGCATCGGCGATGCCGGCAAGCGCCTGCACACCGGCCGCAGCCGCAACGATCAGGTGGCACTGGACATCCGCCTGACCCTGCGGGATTACAGCCACACCCTGCAGGCCTACATCGTGGAGCTCATCAAGGTCATCTGCAGGAAGGCCAGTGAGAACACCACCGCCGTCATGCCTGGCTATACCCACCTGCAGCGCGCCCAGCCCATCACCTTCGGCCATGCGCTCATGGCCTACGCCTCCATGCTGCTGCGGGACCTGCAGCGTTTTGAGGATGCCACCGCCCGCATGGACGCCCAGTGCCCGCTGGGCTCCGGCGCACTGGCCGGTACCACCTACCCGCTGGACCGCCAGTTCACCGCCGAGAAGCTGGGCTTTGCCGCCCCCTGCGCCAACAGTCTGGACGGGGTATCCGACCGTGATTTCTGCATCGAGCTGGCCAACGCCATCTCCATTTGCATGATGCACCTGTCCCGCCTTTCTGAGGAAATTATCCTGTGGTGCAGCTGGGAGTTCAAGTTCATTGAGCTGGACGACGCGTTCACCACTGGTTCGTCCATCATGCCCCAGAAGAAGAACCCCGACGTTACCGAGCTCATCCGCGGCAAGACCGGCCGCGTCTACGGCGACCTGAACACCCTGCTGGTCATGATGAAGGGCATCCCGCTGGCTTACAACAAGGACATGCAGGAAGACAAGGAAGCCATCTTTGACGCCGTGGACACGCTGGAACTGTGCCTGAAAACGGTGACCCCCATGCTGGACACCATGAAAACCATCCCGGCCAACATGCGCCGTGCCGCTGCCAAGGGATTTATCAACGCCACCGACTGCGCCGACTACCTCACCAAGAAGGGCATGCCCTTCCGGGATGCCTACAAGCTCACCGGCTGCATGGTGTCGGACTGCATTGCCAAGGACAAGACGCTGGAGGAACTGACCCTGGACGAGTTCAAGGGCTACAGCGGCCTGTTCGAGGGCGATATCTACGAAGCCATTGATCTGGTCAAGTGCTGCGAGGGCCGCACCAGCTACGGCGGCCCCAGCGAAGCCAGCGTGAAGAACCAGATCGCACTGGCGGCCGCACAGCTGACCGCCTGGGAGGAAAAGAACGCATGAGCGTAAAAGTATTCATTGACGGCTCCTCCGGCACCACCGGCCTGCGCATCGCCGACCGGCTGGCTGCACGCCCGGAGATCGAGCTGCTGTCCATCTCGGCCGAGGGCCGTAAGGACGTGAACGAGCGGGCAAAGGTCATCAACTCGGCGGACCTTGCCTTCCTCTGCCTGCCGGATGCAGCTTCTAAAGAAGTCATGCCCCTGCTGCGCCCGGACGTGAAGGTGCTGGACACCTCCACCGCCTTCCGCACCGATGCCGCCTGGGACTACGGCTTCCCGGAGCTGAAGGGCCAGAAGGAAAAGATCAAGAATTCCGATCGTGTGGCGGTGCCCGGCTGCTATGCCAGCGGCTTTATCAGCATCGCCCGCCCGCTGGTGGAGCTGGGTCTGGCCCCGAAGGACTATCCCTTCAGCTGCACCGGCATTTCCGGCTACTCCGGCGGCGGCAAAAAGATGATCGCCGACTATGAGAGCGCCGACCGCCCGGTCCACAGCAAGCTGGACGCGCCCAAGAGTTACGGCCTGGGCCTTGCCCACAAGCATCTGCCGGAGATGAAGGAGATCAGCGGGCTGGCTCATACGCCCATGTTCGTGCCGGTGGTGTGCGATTACTACTGCGGCATGCAGGTGCTGGTGCCGCTGGACCTGACCGTGGCCGGTACCACCGCCGAAGCCGTGGCCGCCGGTCTGGCAGACTACTATAAGGATGCCGCCACCGTCAAGGTGCACGCCCTGAACGAGCCTTTGCCGGAAAACGGCCTGTACTCCAACGCCATGGCCGGCACCGACCGCATGGAGCTGTACCTGACCGTGAACGCCGCAGGCGACCAGATGATGCTGGTGTCCCTGTTCGACAATCTGGGCAAGGGCTCTTCCGGCGCAGCGGTCCAGTGCATGAACCTGATGCTGGGCCTGCCGGAGACCGAAGGGCTGGAATAAAAAACTCCCTTCGTCTGCTCACGGTGTTCGCATCCACCTCCCTCAAAGAGGGAGGCTTTTGCAGCTGATGGTTACGCAAAGGCTCCCTCCATGAGGGAGCTGGCACGGCGAATGCCGTGACTGAGGGAGTGTTTGTGGGAAAGGAGAATCTTTATGCAGTACAAAGAAGTTATGGGCGGCATCTGCGCGCCCAAGGGGTTTGCAGCGGCTGGCGTGCACTGCGGCATCCGTGCAAATCATACCGAAAAATACGATCTGGCACTCATCAAGGCCGATGTGCGCTGTGCCGCTGCCGGTGTGTACACCACCAATAAGGTCTGCGGCGCACCCATCAAGGTGGACCGCGCCCATCTGGCCGATGGCTATGCCCAGGCCATCGTGGTGAACAGCGGCAACGCCAACACCTGCGCCGCCAACGGCGTGGCGCTGGCCGAGGAATGCTGTGAGCTGGTGGGCAAGGCACTGGACATCGACGCCATGGACGTTCTGCCCGCTTCCACCGGTGTCATCGGCCAGCCCATGGTCATCGACCCGTTTGCCCGGGGCATCCCTGCCGCCGCCGCCAAGCTGGCCGCCACCGAGCAGGGCAGCACCGATGCCGCCACCGCCATCATGACCACCGACACCCATAAAAAGGAGTACGCCATCCAGTTTGAGCTGGGCGGCAAGATGTGCACCGTGGGTGCCATCGGCAAGGGCAGCGGCATGATCGCCCCCAACATGGCCACCATGCTGGCCTTCTACACCACCGACGCGGCGGTGTCCCCTGTCCTGCTGGAAAAGGCCCTCAAGACCGTGGTGCCCGGCACCTATAACCAGATGAGCGTGGATCTGGACACCTCCACGAATGATACCCTCATCATCATGGCTTCCGGCCTTGCCGGGAATCCGGAGATCTGCGAGGAAAACGAGGATTACCATGCCTTTGTGGCGGCCCTGACCGCCATTGCAGAGCACATGTGCGCGGAGCACGCCGGTGACGGTGAGGGCGCTACCCACCTCATCACCTGCGAGGTGACCCACGCCCCCGACCTGAAAACCGCCCGTGCGGTGAGCCGCAGCGTGGTGTGCTCCAACCTGTTCAAGGCGGCGGTCTTTGGCCGCGACGCCAACTGGGGCCGCATCCTGTGCGCCATCGGCTACACCCCCGGCGATTTCTCCATCGACAAGGTGTGCGTCTGGCTGTCCAGCGCCGCCGGTGAGGTGTATGTGTGTGAGAATGCTGCCTACCACCCCTACAGCGAGGAGGAGGCCGCCAAGGTGCTGGCCGAGCACGACGTGCTGGTCAAGGTGGATATGGGCACCGGCGACGCCAGCGCCAAGGCCTGGGGCTGCGACCTGACTTACGATTACGTCAAGATCAACGGCGATTACCGCACCTGATAGGAGCAGACACAGATGAAAAATGAAGAAATGGCGCGCCTGTTTTCCGAGGCCACCCCTTACATCCAGAAATATCACGGAAAGACCATGGTGGTGAAGTACGGCGGCAATGCCATGATCAACGAAGAACTCAAGAACGCCGTCATGAACGATCTGGTCACCCTTACCCTGCTGGGCGTGCGGGTGGTGCTGGTGCACGGCGGCGGCCCGGCCATCAATGAGATGCTCAAGAAGGTGGGCGTGGAGAGCCATTTCGCCAACGGTCTGCGCGTCACGGATGACGCCACCATGGAGATCGTGCAGCAGGTGCTGGCCGGTAAGGTGAATAAGGATCTGGTGGCAAAGCTGCGCGGCCGCGGCGTCGGCCTGTGCGGCATGGACGGCCAGATGCTGCGCTGCACCGAGCTGGACCCCCAGCTGGGCCATGTGGGCGAGATCGTCCATGTGG
>ERZ827520.2255-NODE-2255-length-18578-cov-2.862117_pt1 | contig 18578 bp, 19 predicted proteins | sample MGYA00519581_ERZ827520 | MGnify/ENA primary metagenome ERZ827520 (study PRJEB31778, sample SAMEA3449339) | human gut metagenome | biome: human gut; feature: human-associated habitat; material: faeces | place: United Kingdom | collected 2010/2012 ...
GGCCCTGCGCGGGCCGCGCCGGAATGGGAATTACTGATCGGCGCGCTTGAGGTCGAGCATCGCCTTGACCTTGATGGGCAGCCCGTACAGGTTGATGAAGCCCTCGCTGTCCTTCTGGTTGTAGATGGCGTCCTCGCCGAAGGTGGCGACTTCCTCGTCGTACAGGGTGTAGGGCGACGTGACGCCGGCGTTGATGATGTTGCCCTTGTACAGCTTGAGCCGGACTTCGCCCGTGACCGTTTTCTGCGTCTCGTCCACAAAGGCGCTGAGCGCCTCGCGCAGCGGCGTGAACCACTGGCCGTTGTAGACGAGCTCCGCGAATTTATAGGAAACGCCCTGCTTGTAGTGCTGGGTGTCGCGGTCGAGGCAGATGGTTTCGAGCACCTCGTGCGCATGGTAGAGGATGGCGCCGCCGGGGGTCTCGTACACGCCGCGCGACTTCATGCCGACCAGCCGGTTTTCCACCATGTCCAGCAGGCCGATTCCGTTTGCGCCGCCGAGGGCGTTGAGTTTCTCCAGCAGCTCCACGCAGCCGAGCTTCTCGCCGTCGAGCGATACGGGCTCGCCCTTTTCAAAGCCGATGGTGATATAGGTCGGCTTGTCCGGGGCCTTTTCGGGCGAAACGCCCAGCTCTAGGATCTTGTCGTAATCCGGCTCGTTGGCGGGGTCCTCCAGGTCGAGCCCCTCATGCGACAGGTGCCAGATGTTCTTGTCCTTGGAATAGTTGGTCTCGCGGCTGATGGCCAGCGGGATATTGTGCGCCTCGGCGTAGTCGATCTCCTCGTCGCGGGACTTGAGCGACCACTCGCGCCAGGGCGCGATGATCTTCATCTCGGGCGCGAGGGCCTTGATGGTCAGCTCAAAGCGGACCTGGTCGTTGCCCTTGCCGGTGCAGCCGTGGGCGATGGCGTCCGCGCCTTCGGCCTTGGCAATCTCCACAATCCGCTTGGCGATCACGGGACGCGCAAAGGATGTGCCGAGCAGGTACATGCCCTCGTACTTTGCGCCGGCCTTCAGGGTCGGGAATATGTAATCCTTGACAAACTCCTCCGTAAGGTCGGCCACATAGAGCTTGGAAGCGCCCGTCTTTTTGGCTTTTTCCTCAAGCCCGGTCAGCTCCGCGCCCTGCCCCACGTCGCCCGCGACGGCGATGACCTCGCAGTTCCCGTAGTTCTCCTTGAGCCAGGGGATGATGATCGAAGTGTCCAGCCCGCCCGAATAGGCGAGCACTACTTTTTTAACTTTTTCCACAGTGACGGCCTCCCTACCGCTGTAAATTTAATGTATTTATGATTATACAGAATTTTGTTTAAAAATGCAATAGCTTTTTGAAAAAAATCCGATTTTTCAGGGCGGACACAGTAAATTTATGCATTCATTGCGAATATATATGCAAATCCACACATCTGTCCGCAGCTCAAATATACTGGATGCGCATAAGGTCGGTCCGCTTCTGGCCGATGGCGGCGCTGGCCATGACGACGAGGTCGCCGCTTTTGGCAAGGCCGGTCTCTTTGGCGCGTTCGACGGCGTGGGCGAGCAGCTTATCGGTGTTGAACTGCTCCTCGGCCAGGATGGGATACACGCCCCAGGCAAGGCTGAGCTGGCGGCAGGATTTTTCGTCCATACAGGGGGCGATGATAGGGCAGAGCGGGCGGTGGTTGGACAGGTCGCGCGCCGTGCGCCCTGTGCGGGTGACGGCGATGACCGCCGCGACGTCCAGAGTAAAGCTGGCCAGGCAGGCGCAGTTGCAGACGGCGTTGGGGATGTCGTCGTTGATGTCGAGCTTGTTGACGATATACCTGTGCCGGTAGTCGATCGAGCGCTCGGTGGCGCAGGCGATGTCGGCCATGGCGCGCAGGCTCTCGACGGGATACAGGCCGCTGGCCGATTCGCCCGAGAGCATGATGGCCGTCGTCCCGTCGTAGACGGCGTTGGCGACGTCGGACACTTCGGCGCGGGTGGGGCGCGGGTTGCTGACCATGGATTCCAGCATCTGCGTGGCGGTGACAACCTGCTTGCCGCGGCGGTAGCAGCGGTCGATCACGCGCTTCTGAATGGCGGGGATCTCCTCGAACGGGGTCTCCACGCCGAGGTCGCCGCGCGCGACCATCACGCCGTCGCTCGCTTCGATGATCTCCTCCAGGTTCTCAATGCCGCGCATATTCTCAATTTTGGATATAATCCGGATACTGCCGCCGCCGTTCTCACGGAGCAGGGCGCGCAGGTCGTGCACGTCCTGCGCGCGGCGCACGAACGAGGCCGCGACAAAGTCCACGTCCTGGCTGATGCCGAACAGCAGGTCGCTGCGGTCGGCTTCGCTGATATAGGGCATGTCGATATCGGAATTGGGCAGGTTGATGCTCTTGCGGTCGGTGAGCCTGCCGCCGTTGAGCGCCTGACAGACGACGTCCGTACCGCGCACGGCGGTCACGGTAAAGGCGACCTTTCCGTCGTCCACAAGTATGCGCGCGCCGGGCGCGACGTTCTCGGCAAGGCGCGGGAAAGAGATCTGCACCCCCGTCGCATCGCCCGGGCCGGAAGACGCGCGGAAGGTGAACTCCTGCCCCTTTTGCAGCACGGCCTCCCCGCCCTGAAACTTGCCGAGCCGGATCTCCGGCCCCTTGGTGTCGAGCATGATGGCGGTGTGCAGCCCGTGCTTTTTGCGCAGGCTCTTGACGCGGTCCATGCGCGCCTTATGGTCGGCATGCGTACCGTGCGAGAAGTTGAAGCGGGCGCAGTCCATGCCCGACAGCATGAGCTGTTCCAGTATTCCCTCGCCGTCCGAAGCGGGGCCCAGCGTGCAGATAATCTTTGTTTTTCTCATATGACTCTCCCATCGTCCGCCGCGGCTCGCCGCGGCCATGCGGAGCGCGCCGCAGCCGGAGCTGTACGCGCAGGATTCATCGCTACCAAATTATAACATTCGCCCGAAGCCATGTCAATGATCCCCGCGGCCGTTTCCCTTATTTTACGGAATTTACACACAAACTATACAGATAAAAAAGCGGACGGCGCGCGCCGTCCGCTTCCCCGCATTCTGTCAGTAGAGCTGCGGCATGATTTCCTGCTGCGGTATTGTTTCCAGCGCAATCGCACCGCTGGTTGTGCGGAGGCTGAACTCCGCGCCGCCGCCGTTATACACCGCCTCGTTTTTGTCGCCTGTGATGGGGAATTCGCATGTAAACTTGCCGCTGACGCTGCTGTGGCGCAGCCTGAATCCCTGGCCCGCCGGCAGCCGGAGCGTAAGACCGCCGCTCACGCTCTCCGCGGCGACTCTGTCCGGATACAGGATACACTCCAGCACAAGGCCGCCCGACACGCCCTTAAAATTCACGCTCCCGAACGTGCCGCCCAAGTCCATGCCGCCGCTGACCGTTTCCGCCGTAAGCGTATCCGCGCGGAGGTCCGCACCCGAAACGCCGCCGCTCACGACGTCGACCGCGAGCGAACCGCACTGCATCCGCGCAAGCGACACACGCCCGGAAACGGCGATAATCTGCGTATCCTGCGCGCCCACGCCGTCCACAGTCACATGCGCCGAACCCGCGTTGACCTTAAACTCGTCCAGCCCGACGGCGACAAACGTCTGCGGCACCCGGACGACGAGCTCTTTTCCGCCTGCGCCCCGGAAGCTGAGTCCGCGCGGCGCGCTGTACTGGATGGTGAGCTTGCCGTCGCGCAGCAGATAGCGCATCTTGTCGCGCTCCTGCTCTGCGCCCTGTTCCTCCATTGTGATTTCACGGCCCTCCGCCGCCTCCACGCGCACGCTGCCCGCCGGCCAGTTGATCTCAATCTGTGTAATCCCGCGCGTCTGCACACTGCCGCCGCCGACCGTGTAAAGCTCGCTGTCCGCATAGTCGACCCGGCCTGCGCCGAAACGGAAAAGCTCTCCCGGGAACAGCGCGGGATTGATAAGCGCCGCCGCAAAAACGCCCACAAGCGCTACCAGCGCCACCGACCATACGATAAGCCGTATCCATGCTGATGTTCGCATCGTCATCTCCTCCTCACCGCGTCAGGTCGAACGCCGCTTTGACCACAGCGGTCGCCGCGCCCGCAATCGGGAACAAAAGCCAGGTGATATGCCATGCCTGCGTAAAAAAGCTGATGAGAAAATACGCCACCACGGCCAGCGCCCAGACAGCGCCCGCAATCGCCCTGCATATCTGCGTCCGGCTGTCGTTCCGGTCCTTCCATTCGCGGAACTGTTCGACCATCGTGTCGTCCGCTTTCCGGTAGCAGGTCCTGGTCATGCCGTTGTAAATGAGCAGTCCGGTGGCCGCCGCGCAGAATACGAACAGCAGCACCGGCCCCCAGAGATCCGGCAGAAGAATACAGGGCACCACGCTCAAAATATAGAGCATCACCGCGGCGGACACCAGCGCGGCGGAGCGCCGGCGCGCCGATTCCGTCTGCACGGGCGAGCCGGCAGGCCCGTCGCTTCGGAGCGTTTCGATCAGGTCGCCCACGTCCCCCACGCCCGCGACGGCGATATTGAACGCGGCCTGCTCGCTGCGCCCCTCCGCGAGCAAATCGTTGTATTTTTCATAGAGGTTTTGCAGCATCTCCTCTTTGAGCTCCACGGTTTTCACCGTATCCGGCGCATCTTTGAACAGGCTTTCTATGTATTCCCGCAGCTTGTCATACATCTCTCTTTACCCCCTCAATGAATGAGTCAATCATCAATTTGGCGCGGTTCCATTCGTCTATGCGCGCCTGCAGCGAAAGCCGGCCCTGGGGCGTTATGGTGTAGTAGCGCCGGCGCGCGCCCGTATTCTCGTCGCCCCAGTAGGACTGGATGCAGCCGGCCTCCTCCAGCCGGCGGAACGCGGTGTAGAGCGTCGCTTCCTTCAGTTCAAAGCCGCCGTCCGTTTTCTGTGAAATTGCTTTGTTGATTTTGTAGCCGTAGCTGTCCCCGTCGAGCAGATGGGCAAGGATGATCATTTCCGTATTGCCGCGGATCAGGTCCGATGCAATAGACACAGCGCATATCCCTCCTTTTTCTTCTTACCGGTATGTTCCCAGTGTTCCAATGTTTTAACTGCGTTTCCATACATGCGTATACAGGCTTTGTTTATGGATGCTTTTTTGCGGCAGCGTCTGGCCGCCGCCGTCTATAGCCGCCATGCATGGCGGCTCCCGCAGCGGCCCCTGTCCCTCGCGCCGGCGCGCGCGGCCGCGCCTTGCATGGGCTTTTATTGCGGCCGATCTTCCGCGCCTGTCCCAGGCTGCGGCGCTTCGCTGCGGAGCCGGGTCACTGCCGATTTATGACTGCGCTTTGCAGCTTTCTCTCCCGTGTGCCGTTTGCCGCGGTGCGCTGAAGCCGCTCTGCGCGGCGGCTTTGCAACTGCTGTTTGCGGCCCTCCTCGCGGCTGCCGTCTGCGCGGCAAGGGCCTGTTTGCCGCGGGGCTGTTTGTCCTGCGCAAATGGAAGCCCAACCCCATCTGGGTGATGCTGGGCAGCGGCGTGGCCGGTCTGTGCCTGTATACCTGGCTGTAACCGTTTCGCTTTTTCGAAACCGCCCCTTGCCAAACCATACTACATCGTGTAGAATATAAGTATACTACATCCTGTAGAATATCGAAAAGGGGGCGCGTTTTATGGCGGATTTGCAAATGGGGCCGATCGAATCCCGCTTCGCCGATATTATTTGGCAAAACGAGCCGCTTTCCTCGGCCGAGCTGGCCAAACGGAGCGCGGAGGAGCTGCAATGGAAAAAGACCACTTCCTTCACGGTCTTGAAGCGCCTGTGCGATAAGGGGATTTTCCAAAACACCAAAGGCACGGTGACGTCGCGGATCTCCCGCCGGGATTTTTATGCTCTACAGAGTGAAAAATTTGTGGAGGAAGCCTTCGACGGCTCCCTGCCGGCCTTTCTGGCCGCGTTCACGGCCCGCAAGGCCCTCACGCCGGACGAGGTCGCCCAGCTGCGCCGTCTGGTGGCGGAGTATGAGGAGGAAGCCTGATGGAAACGGTATTCCTCTCCCTTTTGAACAGGAGTATGGCGGCCGGCTGGCTGATTTTGGCGGTCGGCGCTTTGGGGGCTGGTGGCGGTGCGGCGCTTTTTCTGAAGATGAGGTGGTCGTCTGCCGGACGGACACCACCTCCATCTATCTGGAACGCGTGCGGCCGGCCGAAAAAGACGGGGAGCCGGTATCCGTCGTCTTCAACATGTCCTATCGGCTCCCCTCCGGCGGGACGATTTTACTGCCCTATCAAAAAAACGAGAATGGCAGCTTTTCCGACTGCGTCAGCCCGCAAAGCACGGCGCTGGACGAGGAAGGGCGGGCGTATCCCGACGCCGTGTACCTGGGGTCGTCCGGGCCGGAGCGGCAGTTCATGCTGTACGTAGCGGCGGACGTGTGGCAGGCGGCCGCCGCTACGATCCGCCTCCGGCTATCCTGCAACGAGCTGACCTATGCCAAATAGGCCGTGGTCTTTTCCAACCACCTGAAAAAGCGGCGGGACTCCCCGAAGGAAGTCCCGCCGCTTTTTTACGCCTATGTTGCTCAGAGAACCCATCATTCCAGCATCCGCAGGATGGCGGGCTTGGGCTGTACGCCCACGGTGGAATCCACCAGCCGCCCGTCCTTGAAGACCATCAGGGTGGGAATGCTCATCACCCGGAAGCGCTCGGCCAGCTCCGGCTGCTCGTCGATGTTGACCTTACCGACCTTGATCCGGCCGGCCTGCTCCTGCGCAATGGTGTCCACCGTCGGGGAAAGCATCCGGCAGGGCGTGCACCAGGGCGCCCAGAAATCCACCAGCACGGGGGTTTCGGAGGCCAGCACCTCCTGCTCGAAATTGGAGTCCTTTAACGTGATGACTGCCATATATACTAGCTCCTTTCTAAGTCACAGGTCTTTGTCTCTTCCTACGAACATAGTATACATCCCGCCGCGTCATCGTTCCGTGACCTTGTCACACTGGCTGCTTGCGTCCCTGCGCCCAGTTTTCCAGCCGTCCGGCGTCCGTAAGCCGCAGGCCGCCCCGGAACAGCTCCACCGCCCCCTCGCTCTCGAAATACTTGAGCATGCGGGAAACCACCTCCCGGGCAGTGCCCAGATGCCCGGCAATCTGCTCGTGGGTCAGCGGCAGCTCCGTCGACTGCCGCACCCCCGCCTCTTCCAGAAGGAAGGCGGCCAGACGGGCGTCAAAGCTTTTGGAAAGGATTTGATCGAGCAGCCACATCACCTCCGTGAACCGGGAGGCCATCAGCTGGTTGGTAAAGTTCGCCACCGGCAGGGATTCCTGCATCAGCGTCTTGTACACCGGGGCGGGTATGACCAGAAAATTGGTGTCGGTTTCGGCCTGCACCTGCATGTCGAACTGCACGCTGCTGAGGATGCAGGCGGCGGAAAACAGGCAGATATCCCGCTCGAGCAGGCGGTACAGGGTGATTTCCTTGCCGCCCTCCGACTGGGCGAACACCCGCAGCACCCCGTCCAGCACCACGAACAGGCCGACGCAGTCCGCCGAGCCGTTATGCAGCAGCGTGCCTTTAGGCGCCGTGCGCTGCACAGCGCTGCCCGCGAGCCTGCGTCAGCTGATCCCAAACGGGAAATAGGTCTTTGAGTTTGATGAACCTCGCCCCCTTCTTCTGCGGTGAAAAACGTCATCGGCATCGTCGCTTTAAGGCGAGGGGGGAGCGAACCCACCCTGCCTCACCTTATGCATATGCGCCGCCCCTTCGCTTCATGTCACGGCGTTTTCGGCGCTTTCATGGTCAGCCCGATCCGCTTTTTCTGCGTATCCACGCTCAGCACCCAGACCTTCACCACGTCCCCCACCTTAAGCACCTCCGACGGATGCTTGATGAAACGATTGGTGATCTGCGAAATATGCACCAGGCCGTCCTGGTGGACACCGATGTCCACAAACGCGCCAAAATCGATGACGTTGCGCACGGTGCCGGTCAGCTCCATACCCGGTTTCAAATCCTCCATGCCCATCACGTCCGTGCGCAGCAGCGGGGGCGGCAGCTCGTCCCGGGGATCCCGGCCCGGCCGCTCCAGCTCGGCCGCGATATCCAACAGGGTCGGCTCCCCGATGCCCAGCTTGTCCGCCAGTGCCGCCGTCCCCAGCTCCCGGATCCGGTCGGACAGCGCGCCGGCCTTCCCGCCCCGCACATCCTCCAGCGTCATGCCGCACAGGGTGAGAAGCCCCTTGGCCGCGTCGTAGCTCTCCGGATGGACGGCGGTGTTGTCCAGCACGTTTTTGCTCTCCGGCACCCGCAGGAAGCCGGCGCACTGCTCGAAGGCCTTGGGCCCCAGCTTGGGCACCTTCTTGAGCTGGGCCCGAGAACTGAACGCCCCGTTCTCCTCCCGGAAGGTCACCACGTTTTTGGACACCGTGGCGCTCAGGCCCGCCACCCGGGCCAGCAGCGGGGCGGAGGCGGTGTTGAGATCCACCCCCACTGTGTTGACGCAGCCCTCCACCACGCCGTCCAGGGCCTCGGACAGCTGCTTCTGGGGCATGTCGTGCTGATACTGGCCCACGCCGATGGCCTTGGGATCGATTTTGACCAGCTCGGCCAGGGGATCCTGCAGCCGCCGGGCGATGGACACCGCGGAGCGCAGGGACACGTCGTAGTCGGGGAATTCCTCGGCCGCCAGCTTGGAGGCGGAATACACCGACGCCCCCGCCTCGCTGACCACCATGTAGGCCACCTTTCTGTGCAGGGATTTGATGAGGTCGGCGGCGAATACCTCGGTTTCATGGGAGGCGGTGCCGTTGCCGATGGCGATGATCTCCACCCCGTATGTTTCGATCCACCCGGTCACCAGCCGCTTGGCCTCCTCCACCTTGTTGTGGGGAGGCACGGGGTAGATAACGCCGGTCTGCAGCACCTTGCCGGTGCCGTCCACCACCGCCGTCTTGCACCCGGTGCGGTAGCCGGGATCCAGCCCCAGGGCCACCTTGCCCTTGACCGGCGGCTGCATCAGCAGATGGCGCAGGTTGAGGGAAAACACCTTGATGGCCGCGTCGCTGGCCCTCTCGGTCAGCTCGCTGCGGATCTCCCGCTCAATGGAGGGGAAAATCAGCCGATCATAAGCATCCTGCGCCGCGGCGCGGACCGTCTCGGTGGCCGGGGAGCCCTCTTTGACATGGTTCGAGCAGACAATGGCCAGGGCCTTGGCCCGCTCGAAGTCCACCGACACCTTCAAGAACTCCTCCCGCTCGCCCCGGTTGACGGCCAGAATTCGGTGGCCCGCCAGCTTGTTCAGTGGCTCCCGGAAATCGTAGTACATGCTGTACACGCTGTCCTCGTCCTTGGCGGCCTTGGAAACCAGGCTGCCCCCCGCCATGCAGACCACCCGCAGGCGCTTGCGCACCGACGCGTCGTCGGAAATCCTCTCCGCGAGAATGTCCATGGCCCCCTGCAGGGCGTCCGCCGGGGCGGGCACCTCCTCCCCCACATAGTCCGCCGCCAGCGCGAGAGGATCGGGCATGTCCTTCTCCTGGGCGTAAAGGGCGTCGGCCAAGGGCTGCAAGCCCCGCGCCTTGGCGACCGAGGCGCGGGTTTTTCGCTTGGGCCGGTAAGGCCGGTAGAGATCATCGATTTCGGTCAGGGTGGCGGCCGCGTCCAGGGGGGCCGCCAGCTCCTCGGTCAGCGCCCCCTGCTCCTCGATGACGGCTCGCACCTTCTCTCTCTGCTCGTCCAGGCTGCGCAGATAGGTCAGCCGTTCGGCCAGCTCCCGCAGCACCTGGTCGTCCAGAGAGCCGGTAACCTCCTTGCGGTACCGGGCGATAAACGGGATGGTATTCCCGTCGTCAATCAGCTTGACAGTATTCTCCACCTGGCTCGGACGCAGGTGAAATTGTGCGGTAAGTGCAGCTAAAATGTCCATGTGTTCCTCCTGTATACAGCTAAATCGCTCTTGTGTTCGATTATATCACAAAATATGCGAAGTTTCCCAGCTTTTTTATCTCCATCTGTCTCCTTGACAAGATAAATATTCGGATTATAATAGTTCTTTGCAGAACCGTTTTAATCAGCACCATTCCCAAGGGAGGGGTTTTTATAAAACGAACAACGGAATTCCTGACCAATATCCGACGGATTGTCAAGCTGCACGAAACCATGCTCAAAGCCATCTGTGAGGAATACCGGCTGACGCTTATCGAGGCCACCATCATCAGCTTTCTGCACAACAACCCAGGCAAAAACACCGCCGCCGACATCGTGGAGCTGCGCATGCTGTCCAAGGGGAACGTCTCCCAAGCGGTGGAAAGCCTGATACAGAAGGCTCTCCTGCGGCGGGAGCCGGATACGGCGGATCGGCGGCGGATTCATCTGTTTCTGACGCCGGCCGCCGGGCCGATCGTCGCCTCCATGGAGGTCATCTGGAGGCAGTATGAGGAGACGATTTTCGCCGGGCTGACCGAGGAGGACAAGGTCCTGTTCGATAAGGTGAACCGGCGGATGATGGAAAACGCGCAAAACGCCATGACAAGGAGAGACACGCCATGAACCAAGACAAAGATTTTCTGGGGAAAGAGCCGGTCGGCAGGCTGTTGCTCAAGCTGGCCCTGCCCACCGTAACGGCGCAGATCATCAACATGCTGTACAACATCGTGGACCGCATTTATATCGGCCACATTCCGGATGTGGGCGCGATGGCGCTGACCGGCGTGGGCGTCTGCATGCCGCTTATCATGATCGTCACCGCCTTCGCCGCCTTCGTGGGCTTCGGCGGCGCGCCGCGGGCCTCCATTTTTATGGGCAAGGGGGATCACCCATCGGCGGAAAAGACGCTGGGCAACTGCTTCCTGGTGCAGATTCTCATATCCGTGCTGTTAACCGTCGTTTTGCTGATAGGAAACCGGGATTTCCTCCTGGCGTTCGGCGCCAGCGAAAACACCATCGAGTACGGCGTCAGCTATATGAACATCTACGCCATCGGCACCATTTTCGTCCAGCTGACGCTTGGCATGAACACCTTTATCACCGCCCAGGGCTTTGCCAAGACGGGCATGCTGTCCGTCCTGATCGGCGCGGTGGCCAATATCATTCTCGACCCCATCTTTATTTTCGGCTTTCACATGGGGGTGCGAGGCGCGGCGCTGGCCACCATCCTTTCCCAGGCTATGTCCTGCATCTGGGTGCTGTCCTTCCTGTTCGGCAGAAAAACCTTGCTGAAAATCCGGTTGAAAAATCTCCGGCTGGAGGCAAAAATTATCCTGCCAAGCCTGGCGCTCGGCCTATCCACCTTCATTATGCAGGCCAGCGAAAGCGTCATTTCCATCTGCTTCAACTCCTCCTTGCTGAGGTACGGCGGCGACATCGCGGTGGGCGCCATGACCATACTGACCAGCGTGATGCAGTTCGCCATGCTGCCGCTGCAAGGCCTCGGCCAAGGCGCGCAGCCCATCATCAGCTACAACTACGGGGCGCGCAACGCGGATCGGGTGAAGGCGACCTTCAAGCTCCTGCTGAAATCCAGCTTGTGCTATTCCGCCTTGCTGTGGGCCGCAGTCATGCTCTTCCCGCAGGTTTTCGTCTCCATGTTCACCCCGGATCCCGCGCTGCTGGCGTTTTCCAAGACGGCGCTGCGCATTTATATGGCCTGCATGGTGCTGTTCGGCATCCAAATCGCCTGCCAGATGACCTTTACCTCCCTCGGCAACGCGAAAGCGTCTATTTTGGTGGCGGTGATGCGCAAGTTTATCCTGCTGATCCCGCTGATTTATATTCTGCCGCAAATCCTGCGCGCCGACAAGACCACGGCCATCTACATGGCCGAGCCGGTGGCGGACTTTCTGGCGGTGTCCTTTACCGTCGTTCTTTTCACCTTTCAATTCAAAAAGGTGCTGGCGCAGATGGCGGGGGACGAGAAGCGAGATAAAGGAATCCGCTCCCAAACGGAATAGTCTGCCGCGCAGGATGGCACAAAAAAAGAGACGGGGTTATCCCGTCTCTTTTTTTGACCGCACAGCCGTATCTTTACGACCGACAGCCGCCGCTGCCGGCGCAGCCATGCTTGTTTTCCCCGCAGTGGTGTCCCTCGCCGTGATGATCATGATGAGCGCAGCGCACTTGGGGGTTAAAGGCCAGCCGGCCGGCCAAAAGCGCATTCACCGCTTCATCTGCATCGCCTGAAACCCCGCCGTAGAACCGGATGCCGGCTTGAGTCAGCGCGTTCTGCGCCCCGGCCCCGATGCCGCCGCAAATCAGGGTATCCACCCGCAGCTCGGCGAGGAAGCCCGCCAGCGCGCCGTGGCCGCTTCCGGCGGCGCTCACAATCTGCGTGCCGGCAATTTCATTGTTTGAAATGTCGTAGATCTTGAACTGTTCCGTATGGCCAAAATGCTGGAACACGTTCCCGTTTTCATAGGTAACTGCAATTTTCATGTGACTCGCTCCTTTTGCATAATCAGCCTGGCTGTCGGGTGCGATGCCGGCCTTTCGGCAGTCCCTGCCGCAGCAGGGCCGCGCGGACCCGTCGCACAGCCGGTAGTTCCCGCCCGTGATGCGCAGTTGCTTCCCGTTGACGAGGCAATCCGCAATTTTAAACCGGGCCGTTTCGTACATTTCGGTTACGGTGGTTCTGGAAATTCCCATTTGCCGCGCGCACTGTTCATGGGTCTTTTTTTCAAAGTCAATCAGCCGGACGGCTTCGTATTCGTCCACGGTCAGGACAATCTGTTCACCGTCTGATACGCCGCAGGGGGCAAATCTGTCGTATTCCGGCTCGAGACAGATTCTTCTGCAACGGCTGGGCCTTGCCATATAAACGCCTCCGTTTCCGACATATGACGATAATAGTATACCCTACTTCCTGAAAAAAAGCAAGGGGAAACCGCAAAGCCCCATCAAACGATGGGGGCTTTGCGGTTGTCTGTTTATTGCCCGCGTCCGTTTGAGAGCGAAGGAGGAGCGGTTTCCTCGGCACCGTCCGCCGCCTCATCGTTATCATACAGCTTGTTGGCGATATGGAGCAAAAGCGTGTTGATATTCTGCAAGCTTTGCTTCATTTGGTTGATGGACGATATCAGCCAAATGGTGAGAAAAATACCGATCAGCAAAGAAAATCCAAGAATGAGCGCGGTAACGATATCCATTATGGTCCCCTCCTTTTCTCCATTTTACACCCGGCTTCCCCCACATAGCAAGGAAAAGTTGGTTTGTTTACTCAAATCTTGTCAAGGATCTTATCCAAATCATCCATCCATTGCTTCAAAATAGCGGAGTTTTCCTTCAGCTTATCCGGATTTTTTTCAAACCCCTGTAGCAGCTTATGCTGCCGGGCAAAGTACTGTCTGAGTTTTGCAATATATGGTCATCATTTTATGAATCAACGAAAGAGTTCCCGTATCCGTAATGGCAGAGGCGTCCTCCTTCGCACCACCAATGAGTCCGTTATCCATAGCGCTTGAAAAAGAAAAGACCTATCTTTCCTTAACGGAAGATAGGTCTTTTTGTGGGAGGACTATAAAATAGATTTTTTCGCCTTTTTGGGGGTAGTATTTGTTCCCTTACGAAAAATCTTGAACTTTCAAAGTTGTGTGCGGAGGTGAGCCGCTGTCATTCGGTCAGCGGCTGCACCGATTTAAGACCGCCTTTGAATATTACGGTAATCTGTTCTTTGGAGTCCACCACTATGCATTCAAGCAGTTGGCGGACGATTTGGTCATCGTATTCCATCGGGCGGTTCTTTATGCCGTCGAGTATCATGTAGATGTCATCGAGTCGGGATTTTGCGTTTTCTCGCCGCTGTTCAGCGTCGGCTATGTTGTCGAGCTGCTGTTGCAGGCGGCTTTTTTCGTTCATGAGCCGAGTTGCGGTTTCCTCATCAAAGGCTTCGATGGTGTCGGTGGATACTCGATCGAGCATCTTTTTGAACTCTGCGTCGATCTCGGCGATCCGTATCTGTAGATCGATGCTGTTATCCTCGCTCTTTTCTCCCGCCAAGCCCATGCCGATGTGCAGTTTCAGTGTTCGCAGCACCTCGGTATTTTGGTTGGCTGTTTCCATGATTGCCGCCATCACAGCCCTTTGCAGAACGCTTTCTTCTACGGTAGGTGAGTTTCGGCAGTATTTCTTTCCGAAGTCAAGGCGGTTGATGCATCGCCATACGATTTTCTTTTTACCGCTTGCCGTCCATGTGCATCGGCGGTAGGCGGACTTGCATTCACCGCAGACGAGCAGTTCTGTCAGAGCATATTTGCTTGAGTATTTGCCTTGCTCGGTCTTGGCTTTTCGGCTGATCTTTCGTTTGCCGGAGCGCCTTGCGAGTTCCTCTTGAACTCTGCCGAAGGTGGACGAGTCGATAATGGCAGGGTGGCTGTTTTCCACATAGTATTTCGGGCGTTCGCCGTTGTTGACTCTGACCTTTTTGCTGATGCAGTCGGTAATGTAGGTTTTGTTGATGATGGCATCGCCTTTGTACCTCTCATTGGAGAGAATGGACTGTATCGTAGAAAACTGCCACTCTGCTTTTCCCGTCGGGCTTTTGATGCCCTTTTCTTCAAGTAGTTCGGCAATTCCTTTTAAGCTGTCGCCTGCGAGGAAGCGGTCATATATAAGGCGGATCGTTTCGGCTTCTTCGGGGACGATTTCGGGTTGTCCGTCCTCGCCCTTGCGATAGCCGAGGAAGTTCTTGTATCTGAATACCACCTTGCCTTCACGGGCGGCCTGTGCCTTGCCCCATTTAATGTTGGCGCTGATATTTTCCGATTCGCTTTGGGCGATGCTGCCGTAGATGGTAATGTAAAACTCGGCACCGGGCTGATTGCTGTGGATGCCCTGTTCCTCGAAGTACACATCGACACCGAGGTCATTGAGCAGGCGGACATACTTCAAGCAGTCCACCGTGTTCCGCGCAAACCTCGCAATGGATTTCGTGATGATCATGTCGATTTTCCCTTGCTTGCAGCGGCGGATCATGCGGTTGAATTCCTCTCGGTTTTTCACGCTTGTGCCGGAGATGCCCTTGTCAGCGTAGATACCTTCAAGCGTCCATCCGTTTTCGGAATTGATGCGTTCGGTGTAGTGTTCCACCTGATTTTCATAACTGTTAAGCTGCTCCTCCTGCTTAGTGGAAACGCGGCAGTATGCCGCCACCCGCAGGACTCGGTAATGGGTTTTCACGCTCTCTCTGACCGATATTGTCGGTTCGATTATCCGCACCACTCTCGGCGGGGATACAACAGTCTGTTCCATTGTCTGACTCCTTTCGTATGATCTGTCCGTTCAGCAGTAGGATATCTGCCGTTTTGTCGGTGTACAGGCGTATTTCGCTGACCGTGCGGTTCAGCCGCTCGGCGATGTCTGCCGTACTGCCAACTTCGGCCTTCAGCCTTTGTACGGCGCAGCACCCGTTGCCGAGTTCTTTATACTTCCGGGCGAGGCATTCCGTCATTTTGCTTCGCAACACAGCCTTGTCTATTTCCGCCATGTCAAGCATTCGGCTGATCTCGTTATTCAGCCGTATTACCTCGGTGCTCGGTTCGTAGGGTGTTTCGGCAGGCAATGTGATACTGTCGGCGGTTACCGTGCCGAGAAGGTCGGCGAGTGCGGTCAGCAGTTCGGCATCGGATATCTCGATCCGCAGACGGCAATCCTTGTTTTCGCAAGTCCAGCGCTCTTGGCATTTGCATCGGCTGTCGTGTCGGCGACGCATTCGGTCGCCGCAGCTTGGGCATCGGACGGGGACGGTCAGCTTGAATATGTCCCGTGTTTTGTCCGTGTTCCTTTGGGTGTTGCGCCCATGCTTTGTTTTCTGTATTTTCTCATAGGTCGCTTGGTCGATGATCGGCGGATACACCTCTGTACCGAGATATTTTGCGTTGTCAATGAGATGCTTGAGCCGCCCCTTGTTCCAACTGGTAACTCCGTCCCTGTATTCGATTTTTTCTCTGTTCAGCTGCTCGGCTATGGTCAGCATAGAGGAGCCGTCAAGGTATGCAGCAAAGATTCGTTTCAGTACCTTGCTTTCCTGCGGTTCTGTGACGATAACGCCGTTTTTACAGCAGTAGCCGTAAGGCAGGGTTCTGTTTTTCATTCGGTTCTCACCGTCCTTTCTTGGGGATTTGCTCGGTCAGTGCAATGCCGCCGATGAGCTTGAAGGTCAGTTGTTTGCTACTGTCCACCGTGATACTCTCGACGATTTCGTTAAACAGCCCGTTGTCAAACTCGACGGTCGGCTCGTATTCATCGAGAGTGCCGTTTAAGTCTTTGAGGGTGGCGAGTAATTGGTCGTCCTCATCCTCGGTGAGCTTTTGCCGCCGTTCGATGCGCAGCTCGGTGAGGCGGTTGCCGATCTCCGAAGTCTGCATGGCGTAATCGGCGGCGTTCATAGCGCCGCTTGTGTGCAGCCTTGCAATGACATGGTTCTTCGCACCGAGGTCGGCAATTTCTTTATCTATCTGCCGTATACGCTCCTGATTGCGGCTTGTGCGGTCCTGCATGGTTTCCATTTGGTGAATCAGCGTACCGAGCAGTTCGGCTCGGTAGGTTTTCAGCTTGATAGCCATATCGGTGAATATCTCATATACGATATCCTCACGCACATGGCGGTGCTGACATTCGGTTGCACCGGACGAGCGGCAGGAGCCTATCCAATGCGCCTTGCCGTTTACCACCTGATGTCGGAAGACTCTGCCGCATTCGGGACAGCGCAGCTTTCCGGTCAGCGGATAGGACTTTCTTTTGCATCTTTCCGTTTTCCGTGAGCGCAGCAGGTTCTGCGCCGCCTGAAAGGTTTCTCGGCTGACGATGGCAGGGTTGCTGTTCTCCACATAGTATTGCGGCAGCCGTCCGTCGTTTTTCATTTTCCGAAACGGCAGGGTTTCGGTGGTGTAGCTCTTTTGCAGGAGCGCATCTCCCATATAGCGTTCATTGTTCAACACATAGTTGATGGAACTCGGCAGCCATTTTTCGTAGCCGTGCTTCCGCGGTATGCCGTCCTCATTTAGCATTTTTGCAATGGCAAGCGTACCGTAGCCTTGGAGGTATAGGTCGAATATGCGCCGAATGACCGCCGCCTCCGTTTCGTTGATTACGAGCTCGCCGTCCTTGAGGTCGAAGCCGTAAGCCGGACAGGTGCAATTGAAGTCACCGGACTGCATCCGCTTTTGATAGCTCCAACGCAAATTCCCCGATATGTTCACACTTTCTTGCTGTGCGGCCATACCGGGGAATGTTACGATCATTTCCATATTCAGTTTTTCGGTGTCGATGCCCTGTTCCTCGAAATACACGCTCACGCCGATCTCTTTGCACATCCGCAGCAGTACGAGCAGCTCCTCGGTGTTCCGTGCCAATCGGGAAACCGATTTGACGATGATGCGGTCGACCTTGCCTTTCCTGCAGTCGGCTATCAGCCGATTCAGCTCGTCCCGCTTTTTCATCTCGGTGCCGGTCAGACCTTCATCGGCGTAGATGTCCACCAGCGTATATTCGGGATGCTTCTTGGCATAGTCGCTGTAGTAGCGGATCTGTGCGGCGAAGGAATGGAGCTGGTCTGTTGAATCGCTCGATACGCGGCAATACGGGGCTAACCGAAGCCGTTCGGCTGTCTGCTTCTTTGTGCTTGTGATTTCAGTAATGTTCATGTCTTTCTCCTTTCCGCAAGGGGTCACCTTGCTGTTATTCGCCTTTTGGCACAACACACCATACCACAATAGTTCGAATACTTCCAGCGGTTTTTTGCAAAAACTTGAGAATTAAGATTTCAGACATAAATCAGATCAGCGCCGTAGTGTTCGGCGCTGATCTGAGCGATTCTTTCGTATTCATCCTCGGTGATGAGTTGCATGGCGAGGAGCATTTTTAATAGGTTTACACTGTAAGCGAATGATGTATTGTTGATGTCGGTTCTTTTATCCATTGAGCAGTTCCTCCAGGTATTTGATGCCGAGGCTCACTACAATGGCACGGTCAACGGCGGCGAGGGTTTTGCTGTCGAGCTTGCCGATATACTCGCCGAGGATTCCCAGGCAGAGCAGCTGGATGCCGCCGAGCGCCCAGACGGAGCCCATGAGGGTGGTCCAGCCCTCGACCGTGTGGCCGAAGAGCTTGGTGACGAGCAGCCAGAGCAGGCAGAGCACGCTGACCGCGAAGATCAGCACCCCGAGGGTGGTGATGAGGCGGATGGGCTTGACCGAGAAGGAGGTGATGCCGTCGACGGCAAAGGAGAGCATCTTTTTCAGCGGGTATTTGGATTCGCCCGCGAACCGTTCGCTGCGCTCGTAGGCCACGACCGAGGTGCGAAAGCCGATGAGCGGCACGATGCCGCGCAGGAAGAGGTTGACCTCGCCGTACTGGGAGAGCGCCTCGAGGGCGCGGCGGCTCATGAGGCGGTAGTCGGCGTGGTTCTGGACGATCTCCACCCCCATCCACCGGAGGAAGCGGTAGTAGCCGACCGCCGTGGTGCGCTTGAAGAGGGTGTCCTTTTTGCGGGAGGAGCGCACGCCGTAGACGATGTCGCTGCCCGCCTGGTACTCGGCGACGAACCGGTCGACCGCGTCGACGTCGTCCTGCAGGTCTGCGTCCATCGAGATGGCGATGTCGCAGAGGTCCTTGGCCACGGTGAGCCCCGCCACGAGCGCGTTCTGGTGGCCCTGGTTGT
>ERZ827520.2259-NODE-2259-length-18560-cov-5.471872_pt1 | contig 18560 bp, 14 predicted proteins | sample MGYA00519581_ERZ827520 | MGnify/ENA primary metagenome ERZ827520 (study PRJEB31778, sample SAMEA3449339) | human gut metagenome | biome: human gut; feature: human-associated habitat; material: faeces | place: United Kingdom | collected 2010/2012 ...
CGAAATATGATTACGGGCATCTGCTCCCCGGACATGGCGCTCGACCAGATGCAGATGCAGCTGGAAGCGCTCTGCGAAAATGAGTGAGGAGCGGGAAGAGGCTTTTTAGAGGCTGTTATGGCTTATTTGCTATAATAGAGGAGTAAAGCCTTTATTTGGGGCTGTTGGCTTTTCTGTATACTGAAGGCGTGGTATTAAGCACCTTACGAAAGACTCGTTTCATATAGGAATCCGAACTGAAGCCGCACATTTGCGCAATCTTTCCATGAGAAAGCGACGTATCTGTCAGATACTCACAGGCACGGCGGACACGGATGTTTGTCAGATGTTCGGTAAAAGTTTCGCCTGTTTCGCGATGAAACAGCGTGCTTAAATAGCTTTTATCCATATGATATTTTTTCGCCATATCGTTCAGCGATAACGGATGCGCGAAATTTTTCTGCATTTCAGCTTTAATTTTCACTACTGCGTCACGGCCGCCGGTTGTATCCGCATCGTTCGCGGGTGCTTTCTGTGTGCTCAAGGGAGAAAGGCTGCCTTGCGCCGCCTCCATTGCCTCGCGATCCAGCAGCTTTCGTGCTTTTGCTACTGCTTCGCTGAGCGCCTGGGCAGATACGGGCTTGAGCAGATAATCCAGCACGCCATATCGGAGCGCTTCATGCGCATAGGAAAAATCGCTGTACCCGCTGATTACAATTACATGGACAGGATGCTGCGTGCGAAGCTCACGCATCACATCGATCCCTGTTGCCTGCGGCATCTGAATATCCATTATAAGCAAATCAGGCTTCTTTTCAGAAACTGCGTTCAGAAGCGAACGGCCGTCCATGCATTCCTGCACGATATCGAAGCCATACGCCTGCCAATCGATTTTGCATTTTAATCCTGCCAGAATCAGCGGTTCGTCATCTGCTAAAATTACATGGTACATAGTTGCACGCCTCCTGCTTCCAAGATGGGAAGATTCAATGTTACGCGCGTTCCCTTCCCCAGGGTGCTTTCTAATATAATTCCGAATGCATCGCCATAGTATAGCCGGATACGCCGCTGAATATTGGGCAGACCGATGCTGGCTGTATCTGCTTCCGGCGCGTCCAGGCGTGCCTGAAGCTCTGCCAGCGTCTGCTTTGTCATGCCGGTTCCATTATCTGTGATGGTCAGTACCAAACGATCAGACTCACGCTGCGCCTGTATACAGATGCAGCATGGTGACGGCGTATCTTTGAAACCGTGCGAAATGGCGTTTTCCACAATTGGCTGCAATATAAACTTAAGCACGCGCATTGCCTTGATATCATCCGGAATGTCATAGCTTATATCAAAGCGCCCCGGAAAACGAATTTTCTGGATATCCAGATAATAGCGCAGCGTTTCAAGCTCGTCCTGGATGCGCACAACGTTTTCACCCTTGATAGCGTAACGGAAAATATAGGCCAGTGCCGTTGACATTTTTTCTACTTCACGCGAGCCGCAGACAGCGCCCGCGCTGTTGATGCATTCCAGCGTGTTATACAGAAAATGCGGGTTGATCTGGCTTTGCAATGCCAGCAGCTGAGATTGCTTGTTTTCCAGCTCCTGCTGCAATAGCTTATTGTGATAAGTCAGGTTATTCTCATAAAGCGTATTCAGCTGCATCAGCATTTCATTGAAGCCTTCGGCCAGACGCTGAAACTCGGTTGAATCATTCATGACGAGGGGGCTGGCTGCATTGCCCTGAGCGATGCTGCTCATGTGCTTGAGAACACGGCGGAAGGAGGAGGACAGCCGGAAGCTTTGCATGATGAATACGAGTGCAACGAGCAAAAGCATGAGCATAAGCAGCAGGATGGTTGTTTTTCGAATCCCCGATAATTCGCTGAAAATGACAGAGCGGCTTGTGAGACACAGCACGATCAAGCCTGCTTCCGGAACCGTCTTGGACACAGCAATAAAGGCTTCATCCTGCATTTCTTTCGTTGCGTCTGTATCGGTCAGATATGCTTGATATGCCAGCGGAAGCCCATCTCCCGGCAGATATGCATGATTGGCTGTTATAACGCGCTTGTTTTGATCCAATACAAAAAACTGCTGTCCCGTTCCCGAAGCCAAATGAATATTGTCCGTTAGTGTTTCTGCATCAACGATGAACATGCACTTGCCTGTACTGACCCCTTTGCTGCCCGGCTGATAAGCATTGCGAATCATTGCAACAAAGGACTGTTCTGCTACGGGCATCAGCTGCACCGAAGCGCCGCTGTCGGATAGATTGAATAGGGGCGCGGTGCTGGCGATGTTCAGACGCGGGGCGGATGCATCGCTGAAAATCTCTCCATTGATCCGTTTCAAAACGATTGCCCGTAGGCCGGAATTCATCTTTTTATAGGAAATCAGAAGGTTTTCGTATGTCGGGAGGAGCGTTAATCTCTCATAGGCATTTGTTGAGGAAAGAAACTGAATGACGGTTTTATTGGTTGCAAAAGATTCCAAAGCGTCTGAAAGCGTCATATATTGAATCCTGATATTCTCAGCTGCACGGGTTACTGCGTCTGCGTTTACCCGGAGCAGCTTTTGTGAATACTGAATTTCAAAATAACGGCTGAGCACTTGCCCGAACAGTGCGATGATCAGGATAATCAGCACCAGATATGCAGCCATTTGCGCTTTCAGAGAATGCGGCTTTTTCATTTTCTTGCCTTGCCCTCCGTTATCAGCACGGTTAAAATGTACATTGCCTGTGCTTTTGGTATCTTAGTATGGCACAACCATGTCTGTTCTGTCAATGCGATTTCCGAATTTCACACAAAATGAGCGCTATTTGAGAAAAGAACAAATCATCGTGCCCCTTATAAACAAAAATTGTTCCTGTTCTTGGAATGAAAACTGGTATATAGTAATGCCATGGAAAGAAATTGACCATGGAAAGCAAAACATGTACGAAATAGTGGAGGAATGATGACATGAGCGTATGCAGCCGAAGAAAACAAAAGTCTTTGCTTTTGAGAATCTATCAGCACCGGTACTTATACCTGCTGCTGTCTTTCGGACTTATTTACTTTATCGTTTTCCGCTATATTCCCATGTACGGCGTACAACTGGCGTTCAAAAAATTCTCCTATCGCAAGGGCGTTGTGGGAAGCCCTTGGGTAGGGTGGAACAATTTCAAAACGCTGTTCATGTCCGCGCCCTTCAAGCGCGCCATCGTCAATACGCTGATCATCAGCTTTGGCAGGATCCAGTTTACGTTTTTCATCCCGATTATTATGGCTATACTGCTCAATGAAATTCGCTGCTCGGCCTTTAAACGCTCCGTTCAGACCATCATGTATCTGCCGCATTTTCTTTCCTGGGTTATTATTTCTGGTATTGCCTATAGCCTGCTGACGACTAATGGCGGCTTTATCAATAAGATCATTCAGAAGGTTGGCGGAACCCCGAACAATTTTCTGCTGAAGCCTGAATGCTTCCGCCCGATTATTTACATTTCCAGCGTATGGAAAGAGATGGGATGGGAATCCATCATTTACCTTGCGGCACTGGCCGGTATCAATCCGGAGCTGTACGAGGCGGCGACTGTGGATGGTGCATCGCGCTTCAAGCAGATGGTTTATATCACCTGGCCCGGCATTCGCAGCACCGTTGTCATTATGCTCATCCTGACAACAAGCCGCATCATGTCGGCGGGCTTTGATCAGATTTTTAACCTGTATTCGGCGCCTGTCTATTCCGTAGGCGACATTATCGATACCTATACTTACCGGGAGCTTTTTCTCAAGAGCAAGTTTGGCGAAGGCACTGCGGCCGGATTGTTCCAGTCGCTCATCAATCTTGCGCTGGTCATTCTGACCAATAAAGCTGCAAAAGTCATCAACGACGGAGAGGGGCTGTATTAAATGGTGAGCTGCAAAAAAAGAAGAAGATTTTCCCTGTTCTCCACACTGAACTATGCGTTTTTCGTTCTGATTTCACTGGTGATGCTGTTCCCGCTATGGAATGTCATTGTCATTTCGTTGACAGACTACCGCGAATATGTCATGAATCCGCTGATGCTGTTTCCCAAACAGATCAGCTGGGAAGCTTATAACTATATCTTTTCCAACAATGAACTGCTTTTAGCGCTTCGTGTTTCTGTGCTGACAACGCTGTCCGGCACTGCTATCAGCATGGCGGTCAGCGTAGCCTGTGCCTATGCGCTATCCAAACGGCATATGCCTGGGCGCAATCTGTTCCTGACGCTGATCCTGTTTACCATGTTCTTTAATGGCGGCATTATCCCCAATTTTCTGCTGATTAAGGATCTTGGCATGTATGATACCTTCTGGGCGTTGATTCTTCCCAACGCCATCAACACCTGGTATCTTATCATTATGAAAAATTACTTTGCCAATCTTCCGGAAGCGCTGGAGGAGTCCGCACGCATCGATGGAGCAAATGATCTGATTATACTGTTCCGGATCGTGCTGCCCATCTCCATGCCCATCATTGCGACCTTCCTGCTCTTTTATGGGGTGGATCGCTGGAATGAATGGTGGAGCGCTATGATGTATATAAACGATACAAAGAAGTATCCGCTTCAGCTGATGCTGCGCAACCTGATTGTTATGAACTTCTCTTCCGCATCGATGGCAACTTCATATGCGCAGGATAACGCCAGCTTTGTCGCAAAAGAAAACATCAAAATGGCTACGGCCGTTGTGGCGGTGGGGCCTATTGCTGTGGTTTATCCATTCCTACAAAAATACTTTGCAAAGGGCGTCATGGTGGGCGCCATTAAGAGCTGATGGCTGTTACCGCGGATGCGGTACATATATTACCGTCGTTCGTCGACGGAAAAACAAAGGAGGTCTCTATTCATGAAACGCCTGGTGAGTCTTGCCCTGTCTATGCTTCTGCTCCTCTCGCTGCTTGCGCTCCCCGCTGCGGCCGAAGAAAAGAAGGGCCTGTCCAAATTTGCAGGTCTTGATCCAATCGATGTAACCCTCTCCATGTGGAACTTTACTACGCCGAACGGTGAGTACGCGGGTGAAAAGTTCCTGAAAAAGGTGCGTGACGAGTTTGGTATCAATCTTGTCTGCGTGCCTGTTACCTGGGCGGATTCCAATGACAAGATCCGCATGTTTGCCGCCTCCGACAGCCTTCCTGATGTGTTTGTGCATCTGGGCTGGGATGCAAAGTATGACTTTAAGGATTTTGTGGATCAGGAGCTCGTCCGTTCTATTCCGGAAAATCTTTACAGCAAGTATGAGAACGTCAATCGCGTGATGACCACGTACTCCTATGAGGCTATGCCGGATGGAGAGATGTACCATTTGCCGCGCGAAGACCGTGCCTGGCAGGAGACCAATGGCAACCCCATCGGTCTGTACTATCGCAAGGATTACGCTGAAAAACTGGGTTATACGCAGGAGCAGCTGTCCAAGCCCATGACCATTGACGAGCTTACGGTGTTCCTTGAAAAAATGGCGCTGAATGATCCGGATAACAATGGGCAGGCAGATACCTATGGCTTGGGCAATGCACTGGATACCGGCACAGGGCTTGGCTTTATGAGCCAGCTGATTTATCCCATGTTTGGCTGGCGGCCGTGGGTCTATGCGGATGGTCAGTGGCAGTATGGCTACATCTCCGATGTATCAAAGGAAGCTACCCGTTGGCTGCATGATCTGTACAACCGCGGCATTCTGGATCCGGAGTTTGCCATTCTGAAGGATTCGCAGATGATTGAAAAGTTCTGCACCGGCAAGCTGGGCGTTGCGCCTTACAACATGAACAACACAAACGCCAAGTATCTGCGCACCAGCTTCTTTGAAAAGATCAATCCCGACCAGAACATCGCTGATAACATCGGTGCACTGCCGCTGCCTACCCGTGAGGACGGTACCCGCAACAGTCGCCCCAAGGCGTATTGGTCTGCTACGCTGATCTCTTATATGGTTGATGATCAGAAGCTTGATCGTATTCTGGCTATGTTTGACTGGCTCTACTCCGTTGATGGCTATACCTTTGCCTATTGGGGTGAAGAAAACGTTGATTATAAGGTGGAAAACGGTGTATTGACCAGCCTGTGCAAGGATGCTGCCGGCAATGCCAAGGCTTTTGCCTCCGGAACCTCCATTGCGCTGATGCAGAATATGGCGGGCTGGCATCTGGATGCAATTCCTGGCATTGTAGATGCTTCACTGACCGACTGGGATCAGACGATGGATAAAACGCTGGTTTCCGAATACTGGCCCTACAGCTACCCGAACAACTTTGTTACTTATCTGTTCACCCCCGCCGTTACGGCATTCGACATTGAAACCTATGTGGAAAACCAGCTGGTGACAATCATCATGCAGTCCAAGGATTTTGATGCGGATTGGGATAAGTTCGTGAATGATCTGTTTGACAACTATAACCTTGCTGCCGTTACGGAAGAAGTGAATAACGCAGCGATTGAAAAGGGCATCGAATGGGTTCCCTACAAAAAGTAAACTGATTTCTGAAAGCGAGGAAGCGGCGAAATGAAAAAGATGATCGGAACCTCCTGTTTGCAGCCATCGCCTGATTATGGCATGATGCATGAAGCCGGAATCGAGTGGGTGCGCGCCGGAGTTGGCTTTCCCTTTGAAGACGAAGAGATGACCGTGCTGAGCGAAAAATTCAAGGCCAATGTGCAGACAATCAAAAAGTGGCGCAGTGAAGGCTTCCAGATAATGGGAATTACGCCTCTGTATGGCATGATGTATGCGCAGAAGGGTTCTCCATCTTTGACGTTTCGCCGCTTCCTTCCCGCGTGGCTGGGTACAGTGGATGAAGATAGATTCTATCATGCCATGACGGAGGCAATGGCGTATGCTGCGCGGGAGCTTCGTGATGATGTGTCGTGGTACCAGATTTCAAATGAGATGGATATTACCCGTTTTCGCGGAGAAATGACCATGGAGCAGGCGGCGCGCTATATGTATGCCTGCGCCAAAGGAATCAAGCGCGGAAACCCGGATGCAAAGGTTGGCATCAACACCTCCTGCATGACCAATCCTGAATCCAGCTATTTCTACAAGATACTGTATGATGACCAGAGCGACGTTCGCTTTGACTACGCAGGGGTTGATTATTATTTCGGCTCCCATCATCCGGGTACACCGTATGATTGGGCGCCTACCATCGATCAGATCACGGCATTGACCCACCGTCCTATCATTATCGCAGAATGGGGATATTCCTCCATTGGCCGCTATGAAACGGAGGGCTGGCCTGCCGAGCCCAATAAAGCGCCCAATGAAAATGGCGAATTCTGGGTGTGCGCTCGCGGAGCCTGGGCATATGCGTGGAAAAACCGTCATGACCCTGAAATTCAGGCAGAGTATTTTACTGAATGCATGAAGCTGTTTGCTGCGGATGATCGGGTGATCGGCCTGTTTGAATATGATTGGCAGGATGATCCTGTTTGCTTCTGCGGCCGCAAAAATTGCCCGCACGAATGCGGATGGGGAATGGTTGACGCCCAGAGCAACAAAAAGCCCGCGTTTTATGCCTTCCAAAAGGCTGTTCGCGAATTGTTTTCATAACGTAAGGAGATAAGCGGATATGAACAATGCTGTAACCGTTCAGATAGAAAAAATGAGCATTCCAACCTATCCGATTATGGAATGCGAAAAAATGCCCATGTTCAACGAGAACAGAATGCACCAGGGCACGAAAGGCAATCCCTATCCCGTAATGCCGGTCTTGTCTGTTGTGCGCGAAAACTGCGCTCCGCGTGAGTATGAAGTGATCCGCATGGAAAATGATTACTTGCGCCTGATTCTGATTCCGGAGTTAGGCGGGCGTGTATTCGAAGCCTATGATAAGGTCAATCATTATGATTTCCTTTACCGTCAGCATGTTATCAAGCCTGCTTTGATCGGCGCATATGGCCTGTGGATTTCGGGCGGACTTGAATTCAACTGGCCCTTTCATCACCGTCCATCTACTTATATGCCTGTCAATTATTCCATCGAGAGACAAGCGGACGGCACTGCAATCACCTGGCTTTCCGAGTGTGATCCGACCGACCGTACCCGTGCCACAATCGGTATCGTGCTCAGAAGCGATGCAGCTTTTTTTGAGACCCGCATCCATGTCGTCAACCGCACTCCGCTTCGCCATAGCTTCCTGATGTGGCAGAATGCGGCTGTCCCGGTCAATGATGATTATCAGTTTGTGTTTCCGCCGGATGTGAGCTATGTTAACAACCATTATTCCCTGGGGCGGCCCCCGATGACATACCCAATTGCACAAGGGGCTTATTCCTCTGCATATTATGACGAGCCGGTGGATATCAGCTGGTACAAAAACTGCTATCATGCTACCTCGCATTTTGCGGCTCCATCTAAATATGATTTCTTCGGCGGCTACGATCATGGCCGCCAATGCGGCGTCATTCATGTGGCCAATCATCATGTTTCCCCGGGCAAAAAAATGTTTACCTGGGGTCTTGGCCCGCTGTCTGAACAATGGGAAAAAGCGCTGACGGATGAGGATGGGCGATATTGTGAGCTGATGGCTGGCTCTTATTCCAATAACCAGCCGGACTTTACCTGGCTTAATCCTTATGAAACAAAATGCTTCTCTGAATACTGGTATCCTGTGGGGGCGCTGGGAAAGAGCAGCTTTGCTACGCTTGAAGCAGCGGTCAATGTTGATCTTGGCGCAGGCAAGCTGCGCGTGCAGACCACCAAGGCGCGTTCGTCTGTGTGCGCCGTGCTGAAGGTCAATGGTCAGACTGTGCTCAACAAAGCTTTTGATGCTGTACCCGGGCAGCCGGTTGTGCTCTCATTTACGCCGACTGAAGGTAAGTATGAAATTGAGTTGATTGCGCAGGATGAAGCTGTGCTGCTGCATTATACGCAGGAGAACAACGACCTTGTGCACTATCCGGAGCCGCTGAGTATTTACCCGCATCCGGACACCATCAATTCGGTACAGGATTTGTATCTCCAGGGAGTGCATACCGATCAGTATCGCAATCCGCAGAATGAGCCGAGCATTTATTACGAGGAAGCGCTTCGCCGCGATCCGGATCATATTCCATCGCTGATTGCGCTTGGCGAGTATAAATACCGCCGCGGCTTCCTGAAAGAAGCAAAAGCATTGCTGGAACGCGCCATTCAGCGTGAGCATATCTACAATCAACGTTATCAGGATGGCGAGGCGGAATACCTGCTCGGCCTGACGCTGGATGCGCTGAACGAAACGGACAAAGCCTACGATGTGCTGTATTCTGCCGCGTGGAGCGGACAGACGGTTTCCAAGGCGATGAGCAAGCTGGCTGCTATCGATGGCCGCCGGGGCGACTATCTTATGATGCTGGAGCATGCAACGACGGCGCTGGAAGCGGCGGCCCGTCATCCGCTGGCTGCTTCCTATGCTGCGCTTGCAAATGCAAGGCTGGGCAGAAACGATGAAGCTGTGTGTCTGATTAAAACCGCCCTTGCATATGATCCGCTGGATGATCTGGCAGGATATGTGCGGGTATTGCTGGAAAATGATGATATCGCCGCTTTTGTTGCCAGCCGCCGCAGCGATTTCAGTCAGACTGCATTGGATATTGCGTTTGATCTGCATGATGCCGGCTTTGATGGCGAAGCAATCCATCTTCTCTCTGCGATAGACGCGCCGACTACACCGATGGTATTCTATACGTTGGCAGATTTGCTTGAAAAGCGCGGAGAAAATACCGAGGCTGCGCGTGCCTGCGCAATGAACTGCATGCCGCAGAATACCTTTCCCTATCGTCTGGATGAAATCCGTGTGCTTGAGCATGCGATCGGCAATGAGCAGGATGACCGTGCGCGCGATCTGCTGGCGTGCGTATTGTATGATAAGGGACATTATGCCCGCGCAGCATCGCTGTGGAGTGAGGCGCTGGCATTGAAGCCGGATTGCGCGCTGTACCATCGCAATCTTGCCGTTGCTTTGTTCTCGCATATGAAACGCCGGGATGAAGCAATGGAGCATTTGCTTCAGGCTATGGAGCTTGAACCGGCCAATGATCAGCTGAAGCTGGAGTACCTGTATGCAGCGACAAAATGCGGCTTGGCAGGGGAAGAACGGCTGCGTGTGATTGCCGGGCATCCGCTGGCGGGAAAAGCCTCAGACGATTATGTTCTCGAGCATGCCAAGGCTTTCTGCATCGCAGGCCGATATGATGATGCACTGAAGGTGATGCTGTCGCACAGCTTCGTTCCTGCGGAAGGCGGCGAAATGGCGATTTCCGGCTTGTATTTCAGCATTATGCTGCATAAGGGACACGAACAAATGCGGCTTGGAAACTATGAGGAAGCATTGCAGATCTTTGAAAATGCACTTCTTCTTCCCGAAAATCTTCATTCCGGGCTGTGGGCAGAAACCGATCAGGTACCGCTGTATTATTATCAGGCGATTGCTCTGGAAAAGCTGGGGCGCATTGAAGAAAGCAAAAAGCGCTATGCATTGGTGCTCAAGCGTATTACGACCGCAAAGCCTGAGCTTCCCTTCTATTACGGCAGTGCAATGCGTGCGATGGGACGCGATGTTGAGGGGCGTATCTTTATCAGCCGCACAGTGCGCGCCCTGGAGGAGAAGGCAAGCCACCTGTCCGTTGGATGGGAGGATATAACCGCTGCATTCAATCCCTTTGTCAACGATCCGCAGGAACAGCGCGAGGGAATGTGTGCCTATTGGCGCGGCATGATCAAAAAATATGAGGGAGACATGGCGGGCGCGCACGCATTGTTTGAAAAAAGCCGTCGCCTGTGGCCTGAAAATCTCAATACCTGGATCGAAATGGATTTTTAAGCAAAACCGTATTCAAGGATAAAACATAATAAAAGACGTGAAACTCAAGCGGTATCGAAGAGTTTCACGTCTTTTTACTTTAGGGTTTATTTATCGATACAAGAAAGGGCGCTTTTTATTGATGCCGAAATGATTGCTTCGGCATTCTGCGGATAAGCGCTTCCGCCCCGGCATCAGGACTTTTTCGCCATCTTGCCGGAGGTATGCACGCCGTTCTTGGTGGGCAGGTTTTCCCAGATTTCATCGGCAACGGGCGCCCAGGCGGCTGCGGCCTTTTCGCACTTGCCGCAGTAATCGCAGGCGCGCTCGGGGGATTCGAGGTCGGTGGAGTGGGCGCCGGATTCATCCACGATCTTGGTCAGTGCGCCAGGGTTATCCAGCACGGGGCAGGGGCGAAGCATGTTTTCATTGAAGGGCTGTGCCTTGCGATAGGCCATAAACAGCGGCGACTGGTAGGCTTCCAGCAGCGTCTTTTCGCGGATATTGGAATCGGAATAGTGGATAAAGGCGCAGGGCTCCACATCGCCGTTGGCGTTGATGTGGCAGTAGCCGCGGCCGCCTGCAATGCAGCCGCCTACGGCATCGCCATCGTTCCAGAAATCCATGGTGAAGATGGGCTTGGTCTCGCGGAACTTGTGAATCTGCTCATACATGAATTTGCGGTGCTCCGCCGTGGCGATCAGCTCGGGCACCGCAGCCGCGCCGATGGGCATGTAGGTAAACAGCCAGGCAAACTTTGCGCCCATATCGATCATGGAATCAAAGTATTCCTCGCTGCCGATCACCTCAACATTCTTGCTGGTGTAGCAGCAGGAAATGCCAAAGAGCAGCTTGCGCGCCTTCAGACGCTCCATCGCCTCGATGACCTTTTGGTATGTGCCCTGGCCGCGGCGATAATCCGTGGCTTCCTCAAAGCCTTCAATGCTGATGGCGGGTACAAAGTTGTGCACGCGAAGCATTTCATCGGCAAATTTATCGTCAATCAGCGTGCCGTTGGTAAAGGCCAGGAAGGCGCAGTCGCTGTGCTTTTCGCACAGACGGATCAGATCATCTTTGCGCACCAGCGGCTCGCCGCCGGAGTAGATGTATACGTAGGTGCCCATTTCCTTGCCCTGGCGGATGATGCTGTCCAGCTCGTCAAAGGACAGGTTGAGCTTGTTGCCGTATTCCGCCGCCCAGCAGCCCGTGCAGTGCAGATTGCAGGCAGAGGTGGGATCCATCAGGATGGCCCAGGGCACGTTGCACTGATACTTATCCTGCCAGCGCATGGTTTCGGGCGTGCCGATGAGCGAGCCGTTTACAACCGCGGTTTCTACCAGCGCCTTGCGCTGCTCGGCATCAATGTCCGTCCACAGGCTCTTAATCAGCCGGTACCAGTTGCTGCTTGGATCGCTGATGGCTTTGCGGATATTCTCAATCTGATCGGTTACGCCCTGTCCGTCCTTGTCGGATTTTTCCAGATAATCCAGCAGCTTTGGAATGTTGGTATCCGGATCCTTATCCAGATAGGCGTACATCTGCTTCAGGGTAAAGCCCTTGATGCGGTCAGAAATCTTCATGTGTGTCCTCCATTTACTTATGCTGTATATTTATTTCCCTCGAAAGGATAACAGCCCGATCAAATCAAGCACGATGATGGCAATGCACAGCATCAGCATCAGCACCCAGGTGCTGCCCAGCCGCAGCGCATCGCAGCTTAAAAAGCCGATGATTCCGAAAATGCCAAAGGGAAGGGTGCAAATCATCTGCCAGGCGCTGTCTCTTTTGATTAGGCACAGCGCAAAGCCGGCCCAGCCAAACAGAAGCATCAGCGCGGGTATCTGGAAAATCTGGTTGATATCGGTCTTGTAGCCGAGGGCATCGGACAGGTGCTTTTCAAGCGCCGTGTGCTCTGACGGCATCCAGACATATCCGTTGATCGATGCGCTCTGGCCGTCCCAGTGCCAGAAGGGCAGAAACATCATGACGCTGACAATCAGTACCAGAAGGGCAGCGATCAGATTAACCGTTTTGATTTTCTTCAACAGAATCGACTCCTTTTTTCTGCGTGCGGGCTGCATTGAATATCATTTTATTGTAGGGTATGCCCGCGCATCCGGATATGGGGAAAGTGCGCGAAATGCATAAAAAATAGAACATTTCACGAAAATGTCCATTTTGGGGACATATGCGGCATAATGCCTAAAAGCAGCGGATTCCCTGCCGCTTGCAGGAGAGCCGCCCGCAGCGCGGAGCGCCGGATTTTTGCATGAGCTTGACATTCGCACGGCCGCAGGGTACACTGAAAATGGACAGGAAGCCCCTGCCAAAATCCACAGACGCAGAAAAAGGAGAACGTATGAGAGTTTTGCTTGCCGAGGATGAGCGTGCCTGAATGACCTGATCTCGCGGAGACTGATTGCCGAGGGCTATGGCGTGGATCGCTGCTTTGACGGGCAGGAGGCGCTGGATTTTCTGCAATCGGCGGCCTATGATGCCGTTATTCTGGATATCATGATGCCGCGCGTGGATGGGCTGACTGTGCTTCGCCGCTTGCGCGCGGCGGGAAACCGTGTGCCACTGCTGCTGCTTACCGCGCGGGATGCGGTGGCTGACCGTGTGGCGGGGCTGGATGCGGGTGCGAACGATTACCTGGTAAAGCCCTTTGCGCCGGATGAGCTGTGCGCGCGGCTGCGGGTGCTGACACGCGCGGCCTATGGCGCGGCAGACAGTGCCATCCGCGTGGGCGATCTGTGCGTGGATACCGGCGCGCGCCGCGTTACGCGAGGGGGCGCTGCGGTGGAGCTGTCCGCCCGCGAATACGCGCTGCTGGAATACCTGGCGTACAATGCGGGCGCGGTGCTTTCGCGCGAGCAGATTGAAAACCATGTGTGGAATTCTGATTACGAGGGCGGCACGAACGTGGTGGATGTGTACATCCGCTATCTGCGCAAAAAGCTGGATGACGGGCACGCGGACAAGCTGATTCACACGGTGCGCGGCATGGGCTATGTGCTGCGGGAGGGGCAGGAATGAAGCAGCGTTCCTTGCAGCGGCAGCTGACGCTGTGGTTTTCGGCGGCGCTTCTTTTGATGGCGGGGCTGGCGTTTGTGCTGGTGTTTTCCGTCAGCCATTCGGTGCTGCAAAAGCTGCTGCGTGATGAGCTGGTGCACACGGTGGAGGATAATCTGGACGAGGTGGAGTTTTCCCGCACGCTTCAGCAGCTGGATATTGACGGCGATGCCGACCAGTATATCCGCTACGGCGTGGGCTATCTGGAAATCGATGATGATTTTCTGGATAGCGTAAACGGCGTGTATACGGCGCTGCTGCGGGAGAGCGGCGAGCTTTTGTATGGCGAAAACCCCATTTCCGGCTTTGAACCCAAGGAGCTGGTGGATGGCGCGCTGCGCGTGATCCGCGTGCGGGGCGAAAAATACTATGTGTTCGACCGCCGACTGGAATCGCCCGGCGTGCGGGATCTGTGGCTGCGCGGCACGGTGGCCGAATCGCGCGGCGATGCGCCGTTACAGGCCATCGCGCGCATCTGCCTGTGGTTCCTGGGCGCAGTGGCGCTCATTGCCGTCGGCGGCGGCACCATCATTGCCCGGCGCGCGCTTCGGCCGATTCGCGATATGTCAAGCGCGGCAGAGCACATTGGCAGCGGCAATGACCTGAAACGGCGCATGCCGGTATCGCCTGCCGGGGATGAGCTGACCCGGCTGGCTGAGGCCTTCAATGCCATGATGCAGCGGCTGGAGCTTTCCTTTGAGGCTGAAAAGCAGTTTGTATCGGATGCCTCCCATGAGCTGCGCACGCCTGCCGCGGTCATTCTGGCGCAGTGCGATGAGGCGCTGAGCGCAGCGCATTCCAACGATGAATATCGCGATGCGCTCACGGTTATCCGCAGGCAAGGCAGGCGCATGAGCCGCATCATATCGGATATGCTGACGCTTACGCGCATGGAGCGCGGCACTGATCTGTTTGAAGCCGCGCCGCTTGACCTGAGCGCAATGACGGATGAGCTGTGCCGGGATATGTCGTTGATTGCCGACAAGGGCATTGCGCTTACCTGCCAAATTGAGCCGGATATCATGGTTGAAGGCGATCGCGTGCAGCTTTCGCGCATGCTTGCCAACCTGATTAGCAATGCCTATCGCTATGGCCGCGAAAACGGGCATATCCGCGTCACCCTGGGGCAGAATCAGGGGCAGGCCGTGCTTGCCGTGGCGGATGACGGCGCGGGGATTGCGCCGGAAAAACAGGAAAGGATTTTTGATCGCTTCTTCCGCTGCGCGCCCGATCGTTCGGATGGCGGCACGGGGCTGGGCCTTCCCATTGCACGCCAGATTGCGCGCGCGCACGGCGGCGATCTTACGGTGCAAAGCGAGGTGGGCGCGGGCAGCACATTTACCGTCCGTTTGCCGGTGCAAAAAAAAATATTGAAAAATGAGGGTTCTCATGTTCCTCTAATCTATCTGGCGTATACTGACGCCATACTAAGAAGAGGAGGCAACCCCCATGAAAAAGAAACTCTACACGTCTATTGCTGCGGCGCTTCTGGCGCTGGCGAGCTGCGCAGGCGCGCAGGCTGCGATTGCCCCCACAACCGCGCAGGAGCAGGCGCTCAAGGTCGCAGGCGCTTCGGCGGCGGATGTGCGCCGGCTCTCCGTTGAAACTGAAATGCATAACGGCACTGCCGTGTATGATGTCGAATTCCGCTTCGGCGGCTTTGAGTATGAATACTGGATCCGCGCCGAGGATGGCGCGATTGTGAAGGATTCCTGGGAGCTGGATCCCGAAAAGACGCTGGAAATGGCGCGCTATCAGGGCAGCAGCGTCCTTGCCGAGGCGGATGCCCTGGCCGCCGCGCTGGCGGATGCAGGGATTGCTGCGGAGGCTGTAACGGCCTCTAAGGTGGAGCGCGATGCCGATGGCGGCCTGCGGCTGTACGAGGTCACCTTCTTCACAAGCGATGCGCAGTGTGAATACGATATTGACGCGGCAACCGGCGCTGTCTGCGGCGTCAGCGTAGAACGCTTCCAGAAAGACGCGCCCGCGCACCCAGATCAGACGCAGCCTGCCGCGGCGCTTTCGCGCGAGGATGCCCGCAGCATCGCCCTGGCGGATGCCGGGCTGACTGCGGCACAGGTAAATGTTACCAAGCTGAAGCTGGATTATGAGGATGGCGTGCGCGTATACGAAGTCGAATTCGTCACAGCGGATGCGGAATATGAATACGAAGTCGATGCGTCCACCGGCGCGATTCGTGAAAGAAGCGTTGAAAAGCGCGGCAAGACGCAGCAGACCTCCACTGCCTACATCAGCGTGGATCAGGCCAAGCGCATCGCGCTCTCCAAAGCGGGACTGTCCGCCAGCGGCGTATCCTTTACCAAGGCCAAGCTCGAAAATGATGATGGCGCGCGGGTGTATGAAATCAAATTCCGCTGCGGCGGCACGGAATATGAATTTGAAATCGATGCCGTGACCGGCGCCGTGCTTGAAAGCAGCGTAGAAACCAAGGGCTCTGAAAAGCCTGCCCGCGATGACCGGCGCGATTGGGATGACGATGACGACTGGGACGATGACGACGATGATGATGACGACTGGGATGACGACGATGATTGATCCCACGCAAAGCTGAAATGACAGCGCCTGCCGCAGAGATTTTCTGCGGCAGGCTTTTTGTATAACGAAAACCACTCGCTAAGCGAGTGGTTCAGAGAAGCCTATGGCGGTGAATAAAAAATCCTGATAGGATAAAGACGCGGTCTGCCAACTGCGCCAATAAACTAACAGGAGGCATTCATAATGGGAATGAATGACATGAATAGCCGGATCAAGGATCTCTGCACGTCCGTAGTTGAAAAAAATCTCCCCCGTTACGCTGTTTTCAGGGAAGCGCCCCGGCAGCAGCTTCATCTCCATTCGCTCTGCCAGCAGATTCACATCCAGCGGGCCTTCTTCCGGCATATCAAATCGGGCAAGAATCCACTTTGCAAGCCGTGGATAATCGCTGTCCTGCACCAGCGGCAGCAGATATTTATCCGCACGGAGTGCCGTTGGATTCAACGCCAGCAGACTTTCTTCTTCCACTACGACCGCCTTTACGAACCGGCAGGTCAACTTGCAGGGGCGCAGATCGAAGCTGTACCGCAGATGAAGATCCCGTCGGATATTCTTGTACCGCTTCATATTGGCGTTTCCGCTGCGCACAATCTCCGCGCGCAGCGAGGCATGTACCAGCAGCTCTACCGCAAAATCGGAGAGCGGCTGAAAGAACAGCGTTTCCACACGGCAAATTCTGCATTCGTTTACCCACACCCGGGAGACGCCCCAGCCGCTTTCCGGTGCAATCACCTTCTCCGGATGCTCTCCGGCATAATTGCACAGATCGTCTTCAAAGCAGCGGTGATACACGCTGGTCAGTACGTCAATCACCGTATAGGGGCGATAGCTTTCGTCCAGCCGGGTTCTGTATCTCTCCTCCTTTTCTTCTTCCGTCAGACACTTCAGGGGATCTACGGCGTGGGGACTCTGCAGAATGACAGATTCTTTCATACACACACCTCGTCCTTGCTTTTCCTTTCACACAGAATGTGGCTGCTCACCTGTACCTCTTATTGTAGCACAGTTTATGTTTGATGTAAAGTCATATATCATCTTTACAATTTTGATTTACTGTGCTACAATAGAAAGCAAGGAAGCACGCAAGGAGGGAAAATCATGCCCAGACGAACATTTGATCGCTCCACCTCATCGGAGAGCAACGTTATTGATATGAATACCAGAAAGCCCGCAGCAAAGAACATGATGCCGGTGATCTGCGAGCGTATCCGTTTTTATCGAAAGCAGATGGGCATGGAGCAGAAAACGCTGGCCAGAATGGTCGGCGTGACAGCCAATGCCGTATGCAACTGGGAGAGCGGATGTTATCGTCCGGACGTCAATCTTCTGCCGGACATCTGTGAAGCGCTTCAGATCACGCTCTACCAGCTCTACGACCTGAAGGATCCTTCCATTCGTTACACGGCGGCGGAAGAGCTGTTCATGGACGATTACCGTCAGCTCACGCCCGGCAACAGGTATGCGGTGTCCTCCCTGACGCGGACACTGCTGAAGGTGCAGCAGGTGGAAAGAAACCGGGAAATCCGCAGACTGACGCTCTTCGAGCACCAGCTCGCCGCAGGCGTCGGCGATCCCAACGAATTTGAGGATTCGGGTGTTCCGATCTATGTATACGACGATTCGCTCACCCGCCGTGCTGACTGCGTGTTTATTGTAAGCGGCGACAGCATGGAACCGGACTATCCGAATGGATGTATGGTGCTGGTAAAGCGCATTTCGGATTCGGGAGATCTGGCGCCGGGGGATATCGGGGCGTTCATGATCGGCAATGAGACGTACATCAAGGAATACCAGCCGGACGGGCTGCATTCCCGGAACCCGGCTTACCCTGTCATGTGCTTTTCCGAATACGAAAGCGTTTATCTGATCGGGCATGTGATCAGCATACTGAACAAAGAGGATGTGGCTCGTGAAGAGGATGTGGAGCGCTATGCGGAACTGCATCCCGAGTTTGAATAAGCGTGCACAACCCCAACGCGACAGAGGTGAGTGAAACATTTCTAGGCGTTATCGACATGAATTTATCTACTCATAATTCGATTCGTCTGAGTAGTCTATTTTTGCAAAACGCTCCAAAACACTTTACGCCTCGTTTATTGCATTCTCTTACAATTTATCCGCTACGGAGTAACGATATAATCCGAACACTGTGTTCGCTATTGCTTAGGGGGGTGCAA
>ERZ827520.2261-NODE-2261-length-18555-cov-4.168595_pt1 | contig 18555 bp, 14 predicted proteins | sample MGYA00519581_ERZ827520 | MGnify/ENA primary metagenome ERZ827520 (study PRJEB31778, sample SAMEA3449339) | human gut metagenome | biome: human gut; feature: human-associated habitat; material: faeces | place: United Kingdom | collected 2010/2012 ...
ACCAAGAACGCGATGAAAGCCGTCCAAGCCCGCGATAATATCGAGGTTTTGTAAATAAACGACGTTCGTCCTATAATTCAGTAAGGCATACGAAAGCACCCCGGCCGCTGTTTAGCCGGGGGAGGGAAGGGCAGTGGATAGATGGAAAAGCAGCGGAAAATCGTAACGGTCGTGGGGGCGCGGCCGCAGTTCATTAAGGCGGCGGCGGTGTCCCGGGCGCTGCGGCGGGAAAATGAGGAGCTGCTGGTGCATACCGGCCAGCATTACGACAGCAATATGTCGGATATCTTTTTCGAAGAGCTGCAGATTCCCCGGCCGGACTATAACCTCGGCGTCGGATCGGGGAGCCATGCGAAGCAGACCGCGGCCATGATGGTGGGGATCGAGGACATCCTGCTGAAGGAGAAGCCGGATTACCTGATGGTATACGGGGACACCAACTCCACCCTGTCGGGCGCGATCGCCGCATCCAAGCTGTTGATCCCGATCATTCATGTGGAGGCGGGGCTGCGCTCCTTCAACATGGCGATGCCGGAGGAACAGAACCGCATCCTGACCGACCGCATTTCCCGGTTTCTGTTCTGTCCCACCGATACCGCGGTGGGGCATCTGAAGGACGAGGGGATCACCCGCGGGGTATACAATGTGGGAGACGTAATGTGCGACGCGGTGCTGCATTACTCCCGGGAGATGGAAAAGAATCCGCCCGCCTTTTATTTCGGCCGGCTGGAGGGACTGTTCGGCCCGGTGGAACCGGTGGAGCGCTGGTACCTGGCCACCGTCCATCGTGCGGAAAACACCGATTCGATCGAAAAGATACGGAATGTGCTGGACGCGTTCGAGCAGATGGATGCGCCGGTGCTCTTTCCGGTTCATCCCCGCACCAAGGGGATGGTGAGGGAGCTGCGGGAAGCCCACGGCTATCGTAACGTCCTTTTTGTGGAGCCGATGGGATACCTGGACATGCTGTACTTTACTAGGAACGCTGTGAAGGCGGTCACCGATTCGGGCGGGCTGCAGAAGGAGGCGTATATTCTCGGCACTCCCTGCGTGACCGTACGGGACCAGACCGAATGGGTGGAAACTCTGAACGGCGGGCATAATATCCTGGCGAAGCCGGACACGGCGGATATTCTGGACAAGGTAAGAAATACAAAGATAGACCAAAATAACCGCCCGCCGTATTATGGGGACGGTCATGCGGCCGAAGCTATCTGCGCCGTCCTCCGCGAAGAAAAGTAAGCGTCCGGGAAGACGCCCCGGACAGAAAGGAAACGTACCGATGAACTATGCACTGATCGGCTGCGGCCGGATATCCTTCAACCATGTGGCCGCCGCGCTGGAAAACAAGCTGAATATCGTCGCCCTGTGCGACGTGGAGCCTTCCCATATGGAGGAAAAGATCGAGAAGTTCGCCCTCCCTGCGACGGTGAAGAAATACACCGATTATAAGGAGATGCTGAAAAACGAACAGCTGGACCTGATCGCGATTGCGACCGAAAGCGGCAAGCACGCCGCCATAGCGCTGGACTGCATCGAGGCCGGGGTGAACCTGATCATCGAAAAGCCCATTGCGCTGTCTCTGGCGGATGCGGACAAAATCATCGCGCTGGCGGAAAAAAAGGGGGTCAACGTCTGCGCCTGCCACCAGAACCGGTTCAACAAATCGGTGCGGAAAATCCGGGAGGCGATGGAGGAAGGACGCTTCGGCCGCCTGTTCCACGGGACGGCCCATATCCGCTGGAATCGGGGACCGGCGTATTACGAGCAGGCACCGTGGCGCGGCACCTGGGAGCAGGACGGCGGGGCGCTGATGAACCAGTGCATCCACAACATCGACCTGCTGCGCTGGATGATGGGGGACGAGGTGGACGAGGTAATGGCGTACACCGACAACCTGAACCATGACTATATCGCGGCGGAGGACCTGGGCATCGCGGTGGTGCGGTTCAAAAACGGGGCGTACGGCATCGTGGAAGGCACCACCAACATCTACCCGAAAAACCTGGAGGAGACCCTGTACCTCTTTGGGGAAAAGGGTACCGTCAAAGCCGGGGGCAAATCGGTGAATGTGATCGAGGAATGGCTGTTCGGGGATGGAAAGGACGACCCGGACGAGGTGAAAGCGCGGTTCCACGAGAACCCTCCGAACGTGTACGGCTTCGGGCATAACCCGCTGTACGCGGACGTGATCGACGCGATCCAGACCGGCCGGAAGCCGTATGTGGACGCAGCGGCCGGCCGCCGGGCGCTGGAGCTGGTGCTGGCGATCTACCTGTCCGCGGCGGAGCATCGGCCGGTGAAGCTGCCGCTTACGGCCTGCTCTACGCTGGATTTTAAGGGGCGGTTCGACCATGAGTGAGCAGAGCGGAAAGAAGCCGGGCGGATATTTCGTGCATGAAAGCAGCTATATCGACGATGGGGTAAGTATCGGCGAGGGGACGAAGATATGGCATTTCTGCCATATTCAGGCCGGCGCGGTGATCGGGGAGCACTGCTCCTTTGGCCAAAATGTAAACGTGTCGAACAACGTACGGGTCGGGGATCATGTGAAGGTGCAGAACAACGTCTCCCTGTACGAAGGGGTGGAGCTGGAGGACTATGTGTTCTGCGGCCCGTCGATGGTGTTTACCAACGATCTGACGCCCCGCAGCCGGTACCCGAAGGGGAGCGCGGGCTACAAGCGGACACTGGTGAAGGAAGGCGCGACGATCGGGGCGAACGCGACGGTGGTGTGCGGGCATACGATCGGGAAATGCGCGCTGATCGCGGCGGGTGCGGTGGTGACGAAGGACGTGCCGGACCATGCGCTGATGGCGGGAGTCCCGGCGCGGCGGATCGGCTGGGCGTGCGAATGCGGCGCCGTGCTGGACGATGAGCTCCATTGTCCCCACTGCGGCAGGAGCTATCGAATTCAGGGCGATGGCTTGGAGGAAATGCGGTAATTCCTGTGCGAAACCTATAAAGGAACAGAGGCTTGCCTTCAATATTTATTCAGCAGACAGGACTTGCTCGGGGCGCCGTCAAGAGACGGCGCCCCGTTTTTAGAAGGCCGGGAGATTGACGGCCGCCGGATGAAACGGGTACAATAACGGTAATCGAACGCCCGGATATTCCAGAGAAACGGACGGGGGCGTCGCCAATACCGGGACGGTCTTTCTTTACAGGAGAGAGGGGCTGCCCTATGGACGAAAGGCTGTTTGACCTGCCGCCGCTGCCGCCAACCGATTGGAGCGAACATAACGAGGAACAGAGGGAGGTGTGGAAACGATTTGACGAAGGGACGCCGACCCGCGTTCCCATGATACTGGGGGTCAACCCGCGGTTCCTGCTTTGCGATCGGAAATATAACACACGCGGCGTTTCGTTCCGGGATTATATGACCGACCCGGATATCATGCGCCGCGCGCAGTGCGAATTCTTTCTTTTCCGCCGCCATTTCCTGCTTTATGATCAGGAGATGGGCCTTCCCGATCAGTGGAATATCTATGTGGATTTTCAGAATGTGGGAGAAGCTGCCTGGCTGGGGGCCGAGCTGCTCTATCCCGAAGGGGACGCTGTGATTGAAAACTTCTTTGGCCTGCTAAAAAGTGAATTACTCTATTTGCAGGAATTCGGCTCTATGGAGTATTTCAAAGTGGAGCTTGCCCACTATCTGGATTACTACAACAATCGGCGTGCCAAGGCAAAGCGCAAGGGCTTGCCTCCTGCTCTTCACAGACGACAAGCCCTTGCGGCCGTTTAATTTTTCCTTTGTCTAGCTTTTTGGGGTCGGTTCACACAAACATGCCGGCTCTTTTTTGGTTATCCCACGTCGATCAGAGAGATGATCTCCTTAAAGGGCATCAGATTTTTTTCCGCCTCGTACGCCCGGTGGTGCAGAAGGATTTCCTTGGCCGTGTCCTCCATCGCGGGGAAGGCGCTCCGGGTGAGCTGGTTCGCGTAGATCACGATGTTGACGCCGTGCGCCGCCAGTTCCGCCTCGCTGGCCTTGTTGAAGGAGGTGGGGACGACCACGATCGGGGTATGAGGGTCGGACGCGCGGAACCGGTCGCAGAACTCGTAAATTTCGTCCGGCTCCTTTTTCCGGGAATGGATCATAATGCCGTCCGCACCGGCTTCGACAAAGGCGCGGGCGCGGGTCAGCGCGTCCTCCATGCCCTTTTCCAGAATGAGGCTTTCGATCCGCGCGATAATCATGAATTCGTCGGTGAGCTGAGCGCTTTTTCCCGCCCGGATTTTTTCACAGAAGTTTTCGATGCTTTCCTGTGTCTGCTCCACCTCGGTGCCGAAGAGGGAATTCTTTTTCAGCCCGGTTTTATCCTCGATAATGACGGCGGAGACCCCCATGCGTTCCAGCGTACGCACGTTATACACGAAATGCTCGGTCAGCCCGCCGGTGTCGCCGTCCAGGATGATCGGCTTGGTGGTCACCTCCATCACGTCGTCGATGGTGCGCAGCCGGGAGGTCATATCCACCAGCTCGATATCCGGCTTTCCCTTGGCGGTGGAGTCGCAGAGGCTGGAGATCCACATCGCGTCGAACTGGTCCAGCTCGTTTTCTCCCCGGACGACGGTCTTCTCCGCGATCAGCCCGGTCAGGCCGCTGTGCACCTCGATGGTCTTGACCACCGGGCACAGCCGAAGCAGCTGGCGCAGCCGCTTCCGCCGGTATTCCGGCATGGCGAGCCGTTCCCGCATCTGCTTTTCCACCTCGGCAATATGGTCCGAAAAGGTGTAGGGGACCTCGATCAGTTCCCCACCGATCTCCTCCAACGTGCGGATCACATCTTCCCGCAGAAGGGTCTGGGGGCCGGTGCGCCAGTTATCCCCGTGGATGACGTAGTCCGGACGGAGAGCGCGGAGCTTGCTGCCGTACAGCAGCTCCTCCTGCACCACCACGCGGGACACGCCCTCGATGCTTTTCGCGTTCGCAAGCCGTTCCTCAAAGGAGACGGCGGGAAAGCGGCAGTAGCGGATCATGGAGGCGTCGTTCAGGACGCCGACGACGACCTCCCCGTATTTCCGGGCCTCCCGGATAATATTCCGGTGGCCTTCATGGATGACGTCGGTACAAAAACAGGTGTACACGGTTTTCATGGCGGGTTCTCCTTTCTGCGCCGTGCTGACCGGCCGCTTCAAAAGGACGGCTTCGGGGCGATGCGAGAGGGGTCCGCCGAAGCCTTCAGCGTATTCATGAACAGGCGTTTGTTTTCCTCCGCGCTTTCCTTCGGACGGCCCAGGTCGGCCCGGGATTCCCGGTTGACCCGGACCTCGATGAAGGAAAGGCGCTTCTTCCGTCGGGCGCAGGCGAGCGCCTCCCGCAGCTCCTCCACGCTGCGGGCGCAGGCGGTATAGCGGTAGCCGCAGAGCTGTGCGAAACGGGTAAACCCAAAGGAGGGCGAGCCGGTCTCCATGCCGCCCACCGATTCGTGCGCGCGGTTGTTCAGGCAGATGTGGATGAGATTGTCCGCCGGGTGCTCTCCGATCACGGCGGCGCTTCCCAGATGCATCAGCGCCGCGCCGTCCCCATCCAGGCAAAGGACGGTTTTATCCGGCCGCGTCTTTGCCAGCTCGTAGGCGATCATGGAGGCGTGGCCCATGCCGCCGACTGTCAGAAAGGTGTTTTCATGTCCACCGGACAGCCGGTCGGACTGCTCGTATACCTCGCGGGAGATTTTCCCGGTGGTGGAGACGATCCGGTCGTTTTCCCCGCAGCCCTTCAGGATTTCCGCAATGGCGTCTTCCCGGACAAAGGCGGTTCCGGCGGGGAGGAGAGGGGCTTCCCGCCGGTACGGCTCGAAGGCCCCTTTTTTGATTACAAAGGCAAAGCAGCGGTTCGCCGATAGGGCTTTTTCCGCCGCCCCGGCCGCGGAGGCAAGGTCCTCCGGCGATGTACTGCCGTCCAGCACGGCGTAGTCGATTTCCAGCAGCCGGAGAAGGTCGAGGGTGATCCTGCCCATGAATTTGTGCTGCGGCTCATCCTTTTCCCCCGGCTCCCCCCGCCAGCCGATCACGAACAGCATCGGGATGCCGTATACGTCGGAATGGGCGAGGGAGGTATAGGGGTTCACGATGTTCCCCAGGCCGCTGTTCTGCATATAGACGCAGGCGGGACGGCCGGTCCCCAAATACGCGCCCGCCGCCATACCGACCGCCGCGCCCTCATTGGCGGCGCAGATGTGCTCAAAATCGTTTCCGTCCTCCAGATAGGCGCAGAGTTCCTTCAGGGTGGAGTCGGGAACCCCGACCACGGTTTCCACCCGCAGGTTCATCAGCGCCCGGCCGAATTCCCCGGTTTTCACTGGCCGTCCGCCTCCTTTTCCGTGCGTTCCGCATCGTCGTACCGCAGGGGAAGGGAAAGGCCGCTTTCCGCCAGCGCGTCCCGCAGGACGGTGAAGAAGCGCTCGATATCCTCCCGGTCGATGGCGCCGAGGGCGCAGAGCCGGAAGGTCTGCGCGGACGCGATTTTGCCCGGATAGATGGTAAAGCCCCGTTCATAGCAGTAGTTATGAATCCTTTCAAAGTCCCAGCGGGGATCGTCGGGATACCGGACGCTCACCACCAGCGACGACTGGTATTCCCGCCGGATCGCTTCCCGGAAGCCGAGCGCCTCCAGCCCCTCGTGGATGGCGGCGCAGACCCGGCGGTGCCGCTCCCATTTACGGGCCTCGCCTTCCTCAAAATACTCCTTGAGCGCCTGCGCGGCGGCGTATGTTACCTGGACGGGCGGGGTGAAGTGCATTTCGCCGGTGGTCTCAAAAAAGGAATATTGCAGATACAGGTTGCAGTAATACGAGCGTTTGGGATACGCGGCCGAGCGCTCGATCAGCTCCCGGTCCCCGATCACATAGGAAAGGCCGGTCATCCCCATGATCCCCTTCTGCGCCGAGGCCATGCAGAAATCAATATTGTCTCTTTCGATGTCGATCGGGATCATGGCGTAGCTGGAGGTGGTGTCCACGATAAAGACCGCGCCGTACCGGTGGACGAGCGCGCCGAGCTCCCGCACCGGGTTGAGCACGCCGGCGCCGGTTTCATGATGGGTGGTGTATACCACCCCGATATCCGGATGGCTCCGCAGCGCGGCCTCCACCGCTTCCGGGTCGATCGGGCGGTCGATGGGAAGGCGAAGCCGGATGTGCGGCAGGCCGTAGTATTCGCAGATTTCCGCCCCCCGGCTGCTGTAAGCGCCGTTGTCAACCACCAGGATCGTTTTTCCCTCCGGCAGCAGGGAATTCAGGCAGACGTCCATGCAGATGGTGCCGGAGCCGCAAAAAAGCACGCTGGTATATTTGTCCTTCCGGCCGTGGACCACGTCCACGAGATCTTCCCGCAGCTGTTTCATCTTTGACGCGAACTCCCGTTCCCGGGGACAGATATCCGGAACGACCTGCGCCCATTTTACCGTATCGGTCGTGGTCGCCGGCCCGGGATTCAGCAGGATGTTTCTTTTTAAAGAATCCAAATTGTTCACTTCTTTCAATAAATTTAAATCAAAAAACATAAATCGTTAAAATGTCGGGATGTTTTGTTTATATTTTGGATTATATACGAATGATGTGAACAAGTCAATAGCAAAAATCGGGACGGCGGGAATTTCCTTTCTGTCGGTTGTTGTCTGCTGAATAAAAACCACACGCCGGGAACAGGCCAATCGGTCTGTTCCCGGCGTGTGGTTTCTTCTTATCGCTCTTAGGCCACCGGACAGAAATCCAGCAGCAAAATCTCATATCCCTCGCAGGACAGCTGTCCTTTCGCCTGATCCAGAAGCGGGTTCCATACGCTCTGCATCTCTCGGTATTCCGAGCCGGTCAGTAGCAGAAAATAGGTCTCCTGCCCCTCCTGCGGCGTGTACCAGGTAACGTTGGTCTGATACAGGTCGGGCGCGCAGCCGCTGTCGGTGAGCTTAACGCTCCGCACCGTCACTTTGGAGTCCGAGAGGACGGTTACGCTGCTGGCGTTCCAGAAGGTGCCGTAGCCATAGGTCAGCCCCTGCTCCTCCAGATAAGACGCTACTGCGTTCAGGTCGGTATCCTGTCCGTAATCCGCCGGCATTTTACCGATGGTCACGGCGGTGATCAGGCAGAAGACCGCCGCCGGAACCAGCGGCAGCACGACGAAGCGCCGCCCCGTCCGCCGCCCCTCTGTTTCGCCCACCCGCGGCGCCTCCCGCCTCATCCACATCCAGCGGGCAAAGGCAGCCAGCAGCAGCGTGCCGGAGCAAACCAGCGGGGAGAGCCGCCAGTCCGCGCTGGAGAGCAGGCCGAAGACAAACGCCGTCAGGATCAGCGCGGTCATGGTCCAGTGGGCAAGCAGCAGGATTTTCAGAGGCTTGTCGAGCTTCCGGTAAAAAAACAGCATGACCACCGGCGCTGCGGCGAGCACAATGCCGAACAGCAGGCGGAGCAGGTTACAGATACCGTCCTTCGCCATAAAGGGGTCGCCGTTCTGGACCGAAACGCCGAGCAGGGTCATCCAGTGAGGGATCAGGCGGCCGAGATTATCCCACCAGGCGGTGGAATCGTCGAAGCTGGAATAGGCGGTAGCATATCCCGCGGAAATCCCCTGCCCGGCCAGCCTGCCGAGCAGAAGGCCGATCACCGTGCCGGCGGCCATCGCCCCGATCAGCCAGTAGGCCCGCCGGTTTTCCGCCGCCTTCGCGTCCTGCTTCGTGTCGAGGAACCGTTCCCCCGCCACTCCGGCGATTGCCGGTAGGGCGAAAATGGTGAGCGCCTGCAGCCCGTTCATGGAGCAGAGCAGGAACCATAAGACCACCCCGCCGAGCAGGAGGAGCTGCCGCCGTCCGGGGAGAACGGCCCCGTCCATCGTATCCAGCGAGCGAAGCGTGAAAAAGGCCAGCGTCAGCCCGACGAACAGAAAAAGCATCCCCAGGCTGTAATAAATAATATGGCCCCAGAAGATTTCCCGCAGCTTGTCGCTGGAGGACACGGTCAGCAGCACCAGGGCGGCTGTGGTCATGGCCCAGCCGGCGGACCAGCGCATGGCGCGGCAAAGGGCGGCAATTGCTCCGGCGAACAGCAGAAGGAACAGAGTCATGCCGATCATATGGGTGGTCATCGACACCCCGAACAGCCCGATAAAGGGGACCATCAGCAGCTGGCCGCCGAAGGGCAGCAGACAGGCGTAGGCAAAATCCGGGTTGAGCAGGCCGCCCGCGTCCCACGCCGCCTCCGCCCACAGGATGGTGTCGGTGCAGTCGGCGTGGAAATACCCCCGGGCGGGAAACCAGATATAATACACAATCAGCCCCGCTGCGGCGAGAAGGGCCAAAGCCGCCGCGCCAATACCTGCGCGGCGGGGCCATTTTCCCCGGTCAATTCCTTGTTTCATGGTATTCCTTCTCCGTATTGACGTTCCAGATGCGTGTCCGGGAGGGATCGCCGTCCCGGATGGCGCGTACCGCCTCGAAAGCCGTCATCATGGAATGGTCCATATTGTTGTACCGGTGCTGGCCGTTCCGGCCGATGCAGTAGAGGTTGCCGACGGTATCCAGCCAGCCGGCCAGTTGATCCATCTCGGCATAGGTATCGAAATAGGCGGGATAGGCCTTTTTCACCCGCTCACGGTGGAAATCCCGGATCGCCCCGCCATCCGCAAGCACGCCCATGGCGGACAGCTCGCCGGCGGCGTACCGGGCGCATTCCTCCTCGCTGAGGCGCCAGAAATCGTCCCCTTCGGTGCAGAAGTATTCCAGCCCGATCCAAACGGTATGTTCCGGGTCCTCCACCATGTAGGGGGACCAGTTGTTGAAAATCTGGATACGGCCCAGCTTTACCCCTGTGTCCTGCACATAAATCCAGCAGTCGGGCACGATGTTCCCCAGGGTGGGGATGGCGGTCTCGTTTTTCAGATTCAGCCGATCCACCAGCAGGCCGACGGTCACAAAATCGCGGTAGGGCAGGCCCGCGGCGATCCGCCGCACGTCGGCGGGAGCCGCGTCCCCCATCCCGGCCACCAGGTCCTTCACCGGCATGGAGGAAAGGAAAAGCGCGCCCTCCAGCTCGTGGGTTTCCCCGCCCTTTTCATAGCGCACGGCGCGGATTACGCCGTTGTTCAGCTCAATCCGGCTGACCCGGCAGCCGCGGAGCAGCGTCCCGCCCCGTTTTTCCACCTCGGCGGCGACCGTTTCCCAGAGCTGGCCAGGGCCGTACTTGGGGTAAAAGAACTCCTCGATCAGGGAGGTTTCGACCTCCCGCTTTTTTCCCCGGCTCCCGGGCAGGAGCTTGCCGAGCATGTCTTTCAGCACCGCCCGGATGGAAAGCCCCTTGACCCGCTGCGCGCCCCAGTCGGCCGAGATTTCCCGGGGATGCCGCCCCCACAGCTTTTCGGTGTAGCCTTCGAAGAACATGGAATACAGCACCTGCCCAAAGCGGTTGATGTAGAAATTTTCCAGAGAAGACTCCGGCAGCTTATGGACACAGGCGGCAAGGTAGCTGAAGCCCGCCCGCAGGGTGGTAAAGAATCCCATATTCCGGATGGTCTGCCATTTCATGCTGATGGGGTAATCGAAAAAATGGCGGGCATAGTAGATGCGGGACACCCGCTGCCGAACCAGCATCACCCGGTCCTCCGTGTCCGGGTCCGGGCCGCCCGGCTCCAGCGGCTTTTCCCGCCCGAGAATTCGATCGTCGAAGGAGGGCGCGCCCTGCGTAGGCATCAACGCATGCCACCAGTCGGTGACCTCCCGGCTTTTGGAAAAGAAGCGGTGGCCGCCGATGTCCATCCGGTTCCCGCCGTGCCGCACCGTGCGGGAGATGCCGCCCACCTCGCCGCTTTCCTCCAGCAGGATTACCTCGTATTCCTCCGGCTGGCGGAGCAGCTCATAGGCTGCTGTCAGCCCCGCGGGGCCCGCGCCGATGATGACGACCCGTTTTCTATCCATACGCTTTTCCCGTCCTGTCTTTCGTCCGTACCGCCTGTTGTTTTATGTCAACCTGCCCACCGGTTTCCCAAGGATACATAACACCGCAAATGTTATAAAGACAGCCCCGCCGTCCGCCTGAAAGCCGATGACGGGGCTGTCTGTTTCCATTATATACTATATAGAATCCTCTTTCAACGAAAAACCAGGGAAAAACCCTGTATAATTCCGAAATTCAGAGGGAGAGCCGAGGCAAAGAGCGCCCATTAGGCATGTTAGGCCCGTTAGGCTCGTCAGTCGTCCAGCTTGCCGGCGTAACGGAAATCGTACGGCGCGCCGAACGCCCCGCCGCCGAAGGGGCGGACGATGATGCCGCTGTCATTCGCCGGAATACCGATATACCGCTTTTCAAAGCTCAGCGGCACTGAGGGACATTTTTTCCAAAGCAGGGCTTCCAGCGTCTCCATTTCCTCCCGGCCGGTCCCGCCGAGAAGCGCGTCGTCCACCGCCCGGTCCACCTCGCTGTCGGAAAAGCGGGCGTAATTGCCGGTTCCTTCCGAGGCGAAAACGCCGAACGCATCCAACGCTGTTGGCCCCGGCGCGGAGCAGGCGTACAGGGCGAGCTGGTAGTTTCCCACCTTCACCCGCGTCTCCAGCTCCGAGGCGGAAACCGTTTTGATGTCGAAATAAAGGGAAAGGTTTTTCTGCCAGGACTGCACGACATACCGGGCGAGGTTAAGGCTGTATTCATCCTCCGCGCAGAGCAGGGTCAGCTTGGGCATTTTGGAAAGGCCCGCTTCCCGCAGCCCGGCCTTCAGCTCAGACGCCGCGCCGCTCCGGTCGGCCGACGGAGACAGCGCGTTGTCCTCCGTACGGTAACGCTCCGTGCCGGAGAGCACCGCGGCCGGGGCGGCGTATCCCTCCGCCGGGGCGGCCGCCTCGTCCAGCTGGGCGGCGATGGTTTCCCATTCCAGCGCGTCCCGGAGGGCGCGGCGGATACAGCCATTCTTCAGCGCTTCGTTGCCGTTGTTCATCCAGAGCGTCCGGATGGTATCCTCCAGCGGGATCAGGGTCAGTCCCGCCCCCCGTGCGGCGTCCAGCGAATCGGCGGAGATGGGAGCGGCGTCCAGCAGACCGTTCTTCAGCTGCGCCACAGGATCGGTGATCTCCCCGATCATGTACCGCACCGCAGCCGGAAGGATGGAATCCGCGTCCACATAGCCCTCGTTTTTGTTCAGCAACAGATTTTCGTTGTGATTCCACCGCCTGAGGAAAAACGGGCCGTTGGAAAGGATATATTCCACCTCCAGCCCGTACCGGCCGCCGGTCCCTTCAAAAAATGCTTCGTTGCAGGGCATGTAGGGGGTGGAGGCGGTCTTGGCCGGGAAATCCGGGTCAGGCTCCGTCAGGGTGATCACCAGTGTTTTTTCATCCGGGGCGGTCACCCCGAGGGCGGAAAGCTCCGCCGTCCCCTCGTTGACGGCTTTTGCCCCCTCGATGACGAAAAGCTGCTCGGCCAGGGTGGATTTGGTGCTGGGGAGCACCGCCCGCTGCATCCCGAACAGGAAATCCTGCGCGGTCACTGGCGTGCCGTCGTTCCATTTGGATTCCCGCAGGGTGAAGGTGTAGGTCAGCTCGTCGTCCGACACGGTCCAATTGGCGGCGGCGGGAACCGCGTTTCCCTCCTCGTCCAGCCGGGCCAACCCCTCGAACAGCGCGGCCACCATGGTGACCGACGCCGCGTCGGTGGAGACCTGCGGATCAATTTGCCGCGGTTCAGCGGAAAGGGGAAAGCGGAAGTTTTTCCCTTCCGGCGTGTCCTTCTTGCAGCCTGAAAGGGGGAGAAGCATCCCAAGCAGCAGTACGGAAAAAAGCGCGGCGGCCGCCCGCATCCGCCGGACAACGGGACGTATGGTCATCGCTGCCCTCCGCATCCGCAGCATCCACAGCCTGCGCCGTGTGGGCAGCCGCCCGCACGGTCTTCGGACGGCCTTTTCACGGCGGCGCTGCCGGCGGAATAGTCAGGGTCCAGCTCGGTCCCGCCGCAGGCAGGGCAGGCGAGGCGCTTTTCGCTCCGTTCGGCAATGGAGGCCTGCTTTTCAAAAGAATGGCCGCAGCGGCGGCAGATCAGCGAATAAAAAGGCATGAATATCCGATCCTTTCAAAATAGTGCGCCGCGAAACCGGGCGCTATACCGGTGCTTTCCGGCGGCGCAATCGAAAATGCCTGTCGGTATTTTCCCAACGTTGCTATTATACCATAGCGCCGCCCGACCGGGTTCTCTGCCAACCTTTGCCGGCGGCGCCTAACGACATTATACCATAGGATCGGCGGGCGTCCAATTGTAAATTCCTTAAGAATATGATAGTATTTATTAATCGCCTCATTACCCAAGCGGATTGCACAACCGCTGAAACCGCCGTGCTGCTTTCCTTGCAGCCGCGTTTCCCTGCGGTTTATTTTTCCTCATGAAAGGCGGTGCGCCCTATGCGGCCTCTCGGAATATTTGCCTGGTTCGGGTATGAACTGCCCCTGACGGAATCGCTGCGCCGTATCCGTACGGCGGGCTTCGACGGCGTGATGCTCTGGTGGGGGGCGTTTGACGGAGACGTCCCCCTGTTCCGCCAGCCCTCCCTGGCGCGGGAATGCGGACTGCGGGTGGAAAACGCCCACGCTCCCTTTGACGGTTGCAATACCCTCTGGCTTCCCGGGCGGGAGGGGGACGATTATGCGGACAGCCTGATCCGCTGCGCAGAGGAATGCGCCGCCTGCGGGGTGGACACGCTGGTGGTCCATATCACCGATGGGCCTGCCCCGCCGCCCTGGCATCCCCGAGGGCTGACCCGCCTCCGCCGCGCGGTGGAGGCGGCCGGAAAGGCCGGGGTGACGCTGGCGCTCGAAAACCTCCGCCATCCTGATTACCTTCGGCGGACGCTGGACGCGCTGGGAGACGCCGCCTTTTGTTACGACAGCGGACACGCGCAGGCGGAGTTTCCCCCGTCGGAAGGCTTCCCGGCGGGAAACGATCTCCCCGCCCGGTATCCGGGCAGGGTAAAGGCCGTTCATCTGCATGACAACGACGGGGAGTGGGACCGGCATATTCTGCCTTACGACGGGATGATTGACTGGGACCGCGTCGCCGACCGGCTTCGCGCCGCGGCCTACGACGGGCCGCTGACGCTGGAGGTACAGGCGGGGAAATTCTATGAAAGCCGGATGGACGCGGACGCGTTCCTCCGCCGGGCTTACGCCGCGGCGGCCCGGCTGGGGGAACGGCTGGATTTTTAAAGCGCGGCGCATATGCCGGTATGGACTTGGAAAGAAGGGGTTCGGTGTTTCGGGAAATGCGGCGTAAAAACCAGGCGTTATCCATGGCGGAGTGCGAGAAGATTCTCCGAAAGAGTACGTCGGGCGTGCTGGCGGTGGCGGGGGACGACGGATATCCCTACGCCGTGCCGCTGAGCTATGTATATGAGGATTCCCGGTTCTTTTTCCATTGCGCGAAGGCAGGCCACAAGCTGGACGCGATCCGGCGGGAGACGAAGGCGTCTTTCTGCGTGATTGACCGGGACGAGGTGGTTCCGCAGGAATATACCACCTATTTCCGCAGCGTGATCGCCTTCGGGAGGGCGAGAGTGCTGGAGGAGGAAACGGAGAAGCGGCAGGCGTTGGAAAAGCTGGCCGCCCGGTATTCGCCGGCGTATCCTCAAGGGCGGGAGCGGGAAATCGACCGGCTGTTCCAGCAGGTCTGCATGATCGAGCTGACGGTCGAGCATATGACCGGGAAGGAAGCGGTCGAGCTGATCCGGGAGAAACGTCCGCCGGAACAGCCCGGCGAACAGGAACAGCAGGAATAACAGGAACAGAAAAAAGGACCGTCCGATGCGCTGCCTAGCGCTGGACGGCCCTTTTTCATCCCGGAGAGTATTGTTTATCTATTGTTTATTCGCTTATCCGCATTTGGAATAGCCGCAGTTGCGGCACATCACGCATCCGCCTTCGTGTTCGACCTTCGCGCCGCATTCCGGGCAGACCCGGATGTGCGCCGCGACCGCGGGTTCTACGGCCTGCTTGACGACGGGGACCGCCGCTTCGGGGAGCTGAACGCCCACCTCCTTGAACTCGTGGGTGGCGACCACCTTTTCAATAACCCGGGCGATCGCGTCCGGGCAGGAGGTGCATTTCATCCCCGGCTGCCGGATGGTGGAGGGGCAGCGGATGCCGCGCAGCTGGCTGATAATGGTTTTTACATCCAGCCCGGAGCGCAGCGCCACCGAAGTCAGTCGCGCCGTCGCCTCCGACTGGGAGGGACAGCCGCCCGCTTTTCCGGTGTTCGTGAACACCTCGCAGATGCCGTATTCATCGTAATTCACCGTGATATACAGGTTGCCGCAGCCGATCGCTACCTTCTCGGTGATTCCCTGGGTGGTATCGGGGCGGGGACGGGGCGTGATGACAAAGCCGGATTCCTTCGGCGGATTCTCCGCCGGAGGGACCAGGGGCGTCTGGGACGCTTTTTCGCCCTTTGCACCGTCCTTTTTGGGGGCGAGGTTCAGCACCTGTACCTCGCGGCTTCCGTCGCGGTAGCTGGTCACGCCCTTGCAGCCAAGCCGGAAAGCCAGCCTATACACCTCGGCCACGTCCCCTTCGGTTGCGTCGTGGGGGAAGTTCACGGTTTTGGATACCGCGTTGTCGGTGTGGTTCTGGAAGGCCGCCTGCATCTTGATATGATACAGCGGGGAAATGTCGTGCGCGGCGACGAATACCCGGCGGATATCCTCCGGGATTTCGTCCATATGGGCGATGGTGCCCTCTTCCGCAATGCGGCGGAGGAGCTCGTCCGAGCAAAGCCCTTCCTTTTCCAGCAGGGCGCGGAGGACGGGATTCACCTCCAGCATATCGGTACCGTCCATCACCGTGCGGATATAAACGTAGGAGAACACCGGCTCCACCCCGGAGGAGACGCCCGCGATAATGGACAGGGTGCCGGTTGGGGCGATGGTGGTCACCGTCGCGTTGCGCAGCGGTTCCCCGTCTTTATGGATGCTTTCCCCGAACAGCGGGAAGGGGCCGCGGACTTTGGCCAGCCGTGCGCTCGCTGCCCGGCCGGTGGTGGTGATAAAGCCCATCAGCTTGTCCGCAAGCTGGACGGCCTCCTCCGAATTGTAGGGGATGCCGAGATACAGCAGCATATCCGCCCAGCCCATGATCCCCAGGCCGATCTTCCGGGTTTGCCGGGTGGTATAATCAATTTTCTCCAACGGGTATCGGTTTGCGTCAATTACGTTGTCAAGGAAGTGAACCGCCTTTTCCACCGTGGCGGCGAGATGGCTCCAGTCGATCGAAACCGCGCCGTTTTCTCCGGTCTTCAGCATTTTGGTCAGGTTGATAGAGCCAAGGTTGCAGCTCTCATACGGCAGGAGGGGCTGTTCGCCGCAGGGGTTGGTGGATTCGATCTCCCCCTGGGAGGGGACGACGTTGTCCCGGTTCAGCCGGTCGAGGAAAATGATCCCCGGCTCGCCGTTCCGCCATGCGGAATGGACAATCTTGTCGAATACCGTCCGGGCGTTCAGGCGGCCGGTGACTTTTTTGGTGCTGGGGTCGACCAGCTCATACACCTCGCCCGCTTCCACTGCGTTCATGAAGGCTTCGGTGATCCCTACCGAAATGTTGAAGTTGGTGATGTCGGCGTTGTCCGCCTTGCAGTCGATGAACTGCAGGATATCGGGATGGTCCACCCGCAGGATGCCCATATTCGCTCCCCGGCGAGTACCGCCCTGCTTCACCGCCTCGGTCGCCATGTTGAACACCCGCATGAAGCTGACCGGCCCGCTGGCCACGCCGCCGGTGGAATTCACCGTACTCCCCGAGGGGCGCAGGCGGGAAAAGGAGAAGCCGGTGCCGCCGCCCGATTTGTGAATCAGGGCCGCCTGCTTGATCGCCTCGAAAATTTCCTCCATGCTGTCCGGCACCGGGAGCACAAAGCAGGCCGAGAGCTGCCCGAGCGGCCGCCCCGCGTTCATCAGGGTCGGCGAGTTGGGCAGGAATTCCAGTTCGGTCATCATGTCGTAAAACTCGTTTTCCAGCCCGATCAGGTCGGCGTCCGGATCGTATTTTTTATCCGGCGCGGCGATGGCGCGGGCCACCCGGCGGAACAGGTCCTCCACCGTTTCACAGGGTTTGCCGTCCTCGCCCTTCATCAGATACCGGCGTTCCAGCACGGTGCGGGCGTTTTGCGAGAGTTCCATACAGATCATCCCTTCTGTATAATTTCCTACAGGGTTTATGTTTTTATAACTTCCTAATACATATAGATTGTTCTAAAACAAGCAACCCAATATATTGTAGTTTCCTGCTCCGCCTCTGTCAATACCCTGCCGCTATTATTTTTTCAGCGGAACGCCCGGCAGGGAGCGGCGTTTGCAGACGGAATTCGCCTTTTTTCCATTGAAAGACGAGGCAAAAGGGATTAGAATAGTTAAAATAGAAAAATGCACGACGGCGGGGGAATCACCGGAGCGGGGGTGAGAGTTCCGTTTCGTCTCATCGTCGGAATTATCCGCCGGAGAACGGCGGGGAAGGGAGGCCGTTATGGCCGGATATGCCAATCTCCAGCTTTTGCTTGCGAGCCGGACAGAGGCTGCGCAGGAAAGGATCATCTATGTGGTCACCGCCTATATGGACGCGCAGGGGATGATGCCCTGCGGACGGGAGAGCGCGGAACGTTCCGTCCGCTTCACGCGGGGAGAGGACGGTATCTGGGCGGTGTTTGACGACGAAGCGGACCGAATGGATATCCGGGCGCTGGATGGGCTGGGCCGGTGCTTGACCGGGAAACTCCATGCGAAAGCCGTCGGGATCATGGGGACGGAGCAGGGCCGGATGCTTCGCCTGTATGTGGATGGCCGGCTGCGGGATACCTGCCTTTCATCCTCCGGCGGTCTTCCGCCGGGAAAAGGGAGCCTTGGCCGTCTCTGCTGCAGGGGACGCGCTATCCGCTGGCGGCCGGTCCTGCGGGAGGGGCGTACGGTGAAGGAGTTGTCCGAAGCTTTCGTACGGAGCCGGCAGGCGGCGGACGGTAACTTCTCGGAGTTGCGGGAGCTTCTTTCGCTTGGCTCTTCCGCCGGATACGGGTTTGCGGCTTTGGAGGAGGCCGCGCCGCCCGGCTTGGTGACACTGTATTTCTGCGCGGCCAACCGCGTCCGCCAGCGTTTGGTGGACCGGCTTTTCAATCCGACGGCGAGAACCGCCGCCAACCTGGGGGCGCTGATCCGTCCGCCCCGCTGCCGTCTCTGGCAATAACAGGGGCTGTTGCAGCAGCCCAGCCCTATATGCATTGCGAAACGCCTCTTTAAAAGCTTTGAAAGAGGGGTGGCTTTTCCCACAGTCGGAAGGCCGACGCTGGGGAAAGGCAGGGAAATATGATGGAGGGGGATACATCCGGCGGGAGGCCGGGAAAAATACTGCGGATTCGATTGAGGGACTAGGTTGGACGGGGGATGTTCCCCCGATGCTTTTTGCGCTTTTTCCGTCGTTTTCGGCTTTTGACTTCTCCGGGCGTCTTCGGTATGATACAGGTAAGGCCTTAAAAATTACAAGGAAGATAGTGAGGATGAAGTTTGAAACAAACAAAGAGATAAGCCATCACCCCCAAAAAAGGCGCAAAAAAG
>ERZ827520.2264-NODE-2264-length-18483-cov-5.799815_pt1 | contig 18483 bp, 11 predicted proteins | sample MGYA00519581_ERZ827520 | MGnify/ENA primary metagenome ERZ827520 (study PRJEB31778, sample SAMEA3449339) | human gut metagenome | biome: human gut; feature: human-associated habitat; material: faeces | place: United Kingdom | collected 2010/2012 ...
CGCATTTGTTTTTCCATTTCATCCGGCCGTACCTCACTTCAAAAACAGTTTTTCGGCACGGCGGGCGAAGAGGATATCTCGGTCACCGTCACCAATACCTTTACCGGCACGGTGATGAAGGAGCTGACGGGCGAAAAGACCTGGCAGGGTGTCGGGCTCACCGACGGGCTGCTGCCGGACTCCATCACGCTGCTTTTGAAGGACGGCGATCGGGTCGTGGAGGAGGCGGAGGTCACGCCGGATGAAAACGGCCGATGGTGCTACCGCTTTACCGCCCCGAAATATGACGTAGACGGAAACGAAATCGCCTACACGCTGGAGGAACTGCCGCCGGAGAGCTTCCGGCCGGACTACAACGGCTTTGATATCGTCAACACCTATATTCCGCCGGTAACAGTCACCCTTCCTTCGGTCGTTAAGACCGTAGAGGGGGACGAGCCGCCGGAGGAGCGTTTCACCTTCTGCCTGACCGCCCAGGACGGCGCGCCCATGCCGGAGGGAACAAGCAGTCGGTTCCTGACCGTACAGCTCACAGGCTCCGGCGAAGCGCCGCTCGGCACGGTCCGGTATACAAAGGCCGGGACATACCGTTATACCGTGACCGAGTCCGCAAACGATACAAGCGGCTGGATCTACGACCCGGCGGTTTACACCATTACCGTTACGGTCACCGAGGAAAACGGCGCGCTGCAGGCGGATACGGCCATCACCAAGGACGGAGCGCCGGCCGGCAGCCTTGCATTTGTCAACCGCTATGACGGCGGACCGCCCCTTCAGGATACAACGGTCATCGAGGGGCAGAAGATCTGGCACCATGGCAGCAATCCGGAGGAAAATCGCCCGGATTCCATTATCGTGCTGGTATATGCAGACGGCACGCTTGTACTCCAGCAGCAGGTCACAGCGGAAAACAACTGGCATTACCGCTTTGAGCTGCCGAAATACAACGATGAGGGCGAAGAAATCCTTTACACCATTGATGAGGCCGAGGCGGAGCATTATGATAAGGCTGTCGACGGCTATGATCTGGTGAACACCTATCATCCGGACTCGCCGCCTGATCCGAGCGACCCCGATGGAAGTCCGCAGACAGGTGACAACAGTCATTTAGGGCTTTGGATCTTTTTGCTGATAGCTTCTTCCTGCGGACTTATCGTGACAACCCGCCGCAGAAGGAAAATAGACAGGAGATAAAAACGGCGGTAAGGTATTCTGCAAAGAAGAAAGGACGGTACACGTGGAAGAATATGGCATCCGCACTACCCGGTGCGAAAACGGAAGTTTTACCGCAGAGGTTGGGGCGTGTCTGCGAGGTGAGAAAGAATGAAAAACAATCAGAGCTTATCCGCGTTTTTGCGGCGATGGCGATGGGCGCTTTGCTCCGCCGCCGTGCTGCTTGTTTCAGTGATTTTGCTATTTCTGTTTCCGAGAAAAGAGTATTTGGCGGTTTCGACTGCCTTTGCCATACTATTCTGGCTTTCCATCACGGCAACTATCGTATGTATAGTGCTTGCCGTGCGAAACAGAGGGAAACCGCCGCGTAGAAGACCGGCCAGAAAGAAAAAAACAATTTGATTCCGGAAAGGAGATTTTTATATGGACACAAGAAAACAGCCAAGCCGTTTTCTGGCAATACTGCTCAGCATCTGTATGCTGTTTACCATGCAGCCCATAGGTGCTATCACGGCATTTGCGGCGGGTGAGGAAACTGTAATATCCTCCGATACCACGTGGGAGACCCAGACCATATCGAACGACGTCCGTATCGAAAGCGGCGCGACGCTGACGATAAACGGACAGATAATCATAAGCGATGAAGTTACCATCACCGGCGGCGGAACCATCGCCAGAGGAGACGAAGCGGCGTATTTTAACATAGGCAGCGGCGTCAGCCTCACGCTGGACGGCGTCACCGTGGACGGAAAAAGCACCTCATCGAGCAACTCCATGTTCACTGTTGGCTCCGGAACGCTGACGCTGAAAAACAGTATTGTGCAAAACTGCACGAAAGACACTACGCGAGGCGGCGCGATCAACATGGAAGGCGGTACGCTCACTATTGAAAATACGGACATAACAAATTGCTCGGCAACGAGCTACGGCGGCGCGATTTATCTGCGCGATAACGCGGAAGCGATCATCAAAAGCGGTACCTTCTCCGGGAACAAGACGACAACAAACTCCAGTTACGGCGGCGGCTTTATCTATAACAGAAGCCGGCTTACCATCGAGGGAGGAACTTTTACGAACAATTTCTCCGGCGGCAGAGGAGGTGCGATCTATAACGCCGGAACAGATGACACCGCGACTTATATCCTCGGCGGCGTTTTTTCGGGAAACACCAGCAGCTACTCCACCTCTAGCAAAGATTATACGGGAAGCGGCGCGGTTTATTATTCGTCCGAAAATATTGCTAATACGATTTTGCATATATCTGGCAGCGTCCGGTTCGGGAACGGCATGGCAAACGATGGAACGGACGGCATCTATCTCGACACAGATTCAACCGGCTCTGCTCTGCGCAAAATGCAGATCAGCTCGGCCCTTCAGTATCCGGTTCATATCTATGTGGCATGTGCGGAAAACCGCGTCATCGCGGAGGGCGTAAATGATTACAGTCTTACCGCGGCGGACATGACGAAGATACAGTTCCACGACGTCGGCTCTTCCGGCACGGACTGGTACGCATGGCTTGACAGTACAGATAACGAAGTTTACGTTTCCGCAACGAAGCCGATCTACGTCGTCTACGATGCAAACGGCGCGGCAGGCTCGGTGACGGATAATACAGCCTACTCCTCCGGAAGCCAGGTCACCGTGCAGCCTGCCGACGGGCTTACCTACGAGGGAGCTGCCTTCACGGGCTGGAACACCGAGGCGGACGGCACCGGCACAACGTATCAGCCGGGAGCGACGTTTAATATAACCGAGACGACCACCCTCTACGCGCAGTGGGCCTACAACATCTGGGTCGGCGGCGTGCAGGTGACGGAGGAAAACGCCTCCGACGTACTTGGAGACGCGGACGAGGGCGCGACCGTGACCTATGACGCAGAAACCAATACCCTGACGCTGAACGGCGCGAACATTACGGGTACATACGGCGTTCCCGGAGGGGGTAATGCCGCCATCCTTTCGTATGACGATTTGAATATCGTCCTCGCCGAAGGGAGCGAAAATAAAATCACGCTCACCGATTCTGATACTCCTACCGGCGTGATCGCGGTAGGTGAACGCGGACAGGGTACCGACTTTAAGAATATTACTGTTTCCGGAAGCGGCAGTCTTGATATCGATATCAATACCGGCGGTGCCGTTGCATTCGGCATTGCAGGCGGTTCCGTTACGATAGAAAACAGCGCAGACGTAACTGCGGCTGTAAACGGCATAAGTACAAATGAGATGGTCTCCTATATCGGCATCATGGGCTACTCGTCCGTTGCGATCAAAGATTCGAACGTGACAGCCACAGTCAGCGATAAAGAGGGAACCAATGTCGCCGTAATGAGCACAGGTGCGGTCACAATAAATAACGCCAACGTTACGGCGAGCGGCTATACCGGAATTATGGGTATGGGCGGCGTCTCCGTCACCGACGAGAGCACCGTGAAAGCGACGGGTTCTGCATACGCCATAGTGGCGCAGACGGGCGATATCACGCTTGACGACTTGCTGATCGCGCAGGGCAGAGAGGATGCACAGTCCGGTACGCTTTCGTCGGTTGAGACAGGCGATATCACTGACGGCAATACCTCTAATGTCTTTAATACCTTCGTCCTGCCGTCGGATCAATCCACCGTCGCAAAATATGTTGAAATTGCACCCGTCTCAACGCTTCACTATCACAACATCTGCGGCGAAACGGATTGTACCCATGAGGGTCATACGTCCGCCGTCTATACCGCGCTTGACAGCAATATAAGCGGCCAGACCCTGGCGGACGGCAATTATTACCTGACGGAGGATATAACAGACGTCGGCACAAGCATCCTGATCTCTGGATCGGTCAACCTGTGTCTGAACGGTCACACGATCTCCGGCGGCGCGGAGAACGGCGTCATCCGCGTCGGCGAAAACGGCGTGCTCACCGTCTGCGATTGTGCCGAAAAGGGAAAAATCACGGAAACAGGCACAGACGAGCATAACCCCGTCTTTTTGCACAGTGGCGGGGCGCTGAACCTCTACGGCGGCACTATTGAGTCGCGTATCACCGCCGTCGTGATTGATGAAGACCCGTCTGCCGGCGGCGCCGATTCAACAGGCGGTACGGTAAACGTCTACGGCGGCACGGTGACAAGCACCGGCAGCGGTTCGCAGGCGGTCAAGGTCAACGCCGATATGACCAATGCCGCTGTCAACGTCTATGGCGGCGAACTTACATCTCCGAACAGGGGAATTTGGGCGGAGAGCGGCGAGATCACCATCTCCGGCGGCACGGTAAACGGCAATATTGAAACTGCCGATAATGTGACCATGACCGGCGGCACGCTAAACGGACAGCTTACAATAGACAGCAGTTTGTCCGTAAAGAAAAGCGTCAAAATATCGGGAAGCGCAAAGATCGAAGCGACGAGCGGCAACGCAATCTATTCCGCTGGGGATATAGACCTTGAGATCAGCGGCGGCACGATAAGCGCGCCAAATGGCTATGCGGTATTTCTGACAAGCAGCCAATCCAAGGTCTATCTTTCCGGCAGTCCCCTTATTTCGGGCGGCAGCTCGGATTTTAGAATTTTGCCGACAGAAAGTGCAAGCGACGCCGTTCTGGTGCTCAGCGCAAAGGACGGTACAGGCAACACATATACGGGCGGCAATCTTTCGATAAGCTCATGTGGAGTAGATAACAACCGCTATGTTGCACAGCGCGTGACCGGCGCAGACATGGCAGCGAAATTCTCGCTTGCGGGGCTTTCTGATTATTATCTGGCATACGATGAGGCGAACGACGCCCTCCAGATTAAAATGAACCTCATCACGGTCACGCTGCCAAGCAATCAGGACGGCTATACCGTGACAGCGGTAGACGGCAGCACAGGCAGCATAGTCGTGGTGCACGGCGGCAGCTTCAGCTTCACCGTGACGATAAAGGACGGATATTATAAGACGGACGGCTTCGTCGTCAAGGCAAATGACACGGAGCCCACGATGAACAGGGGCATATATACCATTTCTAGCATCACCGAAAACCAGACGGTGACGGTCGAGGGCGTGGAAAAGGATACAACAGCGCCGGCGGCGGAAATCAAACTTGGCACAAACACGTGGAACAGCTTCCTCAACAGCATCACCTTCGGTCTGTTTTTCAAGGAAACGCAAAGCGTGACAATCACGGCAACCGATAACGAGACCGGCGTTGCAAAGACGGAGTATTTCGTGTCCGATACGGTTTATGCCGACAGCACCGCCTTGGAAGTTGCTGCAAACGGTGAATGGACTACCTATTCTAACGGATTCAGCATAGAGCCGAACAGCAAAAACATCATCTACGCCAAGGTAACCGACAACGCAGACAATGTGACATATGTTAGCTCAAACGGCGTCGTTTTGTACACCGACGCGGCGCAGGATACAGTGAGCGTCTCGTTTACAAAAACAAGCACAGTGGACATCACCGCCGGCGTCAAGCTCAACGGCAACACTATCGATGAAATCTACTGCGACGGTACGCCGCTCGCCGCCGGGACGGACTATACGATAAGCGGCAGTACAATCACCTTCAAGGCAAGCTGGCTGAACACCCTCGCCGCTGGCGACCATACGCTGACGGTGCATTATAACCCGATGGGCGAGGTGTATGTCGGCGACGATAACAACAATGCTCCTTCAACAACTACGATCGCTCTTGATGTTGAAAAAGCGGCAGGCAGCGTGGAGATTACAAACGATATCTCCAAGATATACGACGGTCAGTCTGTATCCAATGTTATATATCAAGCGTCATCGACCGGCGATGCGAAGGTAGAATATAAGGTGCGCGGTGACGAGAATAGCACCTATACCACCGCGAAGCCGTCAGCTGTAGGCGAATATACCGTGCGCGTGACGGTGGCGGCGGACGATGATTACAATGAAGCGAGCGCCACGGCGGATTTTGCTATCACCTATCTGGATACGCCGAATCCTGCCTATACCCTTTCCGGCACAGAGGGACAAAACGGCTGGTACACGAGCGACGTGACCATCACACCACCGGAGGGCTATACCGTTTCGAGCACTTTGGGCGGCGAATATTCAGAAAGTCTGACGATTAGCACAAGTACAACGAATATTTCAATACACCTGAAAAATGAGCAGGGACAGATGACCGACGCCATATCGGTCGTCGAAATCAAAATTGACAAGGACGATCCTTTCATCACCGCGACCGGCAATACGTCGGATTATCAGACGAGCGATACCGTAGAAATCACCGTTTCGGACAATACCTCCGGCGTTGCAAAGGTAGAGGTGCAGAAGGATAACGGCGAATTTACCGATATTACTTCATCCTATGAAAGCGGCTATTCAGTGACCGAAAACGGCGCCTACACCTTCCGTGTGACCGACAACGCGGGCAGGACTGCGGAACAAACGCTTGAATATGAGAATATCGACAGCGCAAAGCCCGTTGTGACTATCAACGCGACGCATGGCGGAGAGACTTACACCTCCGGCGCATGGACGAACAAGGACATCACCCTCATGCCGACAAATGAAACATCAAATCTCGGCACTACGACCTATCAGTACCGGGTGGACGGCGGCGAGTGGCAGGATTATACTGCCCCAATCGTCATCAGCGCCGATACAGACGCTGACGGCGTGACCTACACCTTCAAAGCCACCAGCGCCAGCGATGTTGTGAGCGACGAGGCTTCCATCATCGTGAAGCAGGATAAGACCGCGCCAGGAAGCGTTACGGTAAGCCATAAAACGGATAGCTTCAAAGAATTTTTGAATACGATCACTTTTGGGCTGTTTTTTAAGGACACCCAGACGGTGGCCATTACTGCTGCGGATGCAGGAAGCGGAGTCAAGGAGATTTCCTATCAGCTTGGTAACGGTGAATTGCAGACCAAAACGGCAGACGAAAGCGGGAAGATCACATTCAATGTAGAACCGCAGTTTGTGGGTAATATCAGTGGCGTTACCGTTACGGATAATGCGGGAAACAGCACAACCGCCACGGTGTATGAATATTTTGCAGTAGACGCCCAGACGCCGGGTGTTCCGACAGTAAACACGGGCAGCTATGCTTCCGGCGAATGGGCAGACGAGGATGTGACCATCACCGTTTCCGGCGTCACCGCAGACAGCGGCATTGCCAAGTATCAGTATTCTACGGACAACGGTGCAAGCTGGCAGGATATGACGGCAAGCGAGACCACAGAAGCGACCACGACGACTCCGCCCAGTGTAGATGAGGCGCAGTTGATAATCAATGCTTCCACGACCGCTGACGGCACAACCTATCTCTTCCGTGCGGTTTCCAATTCCGGCATGGAAGGTACAGCGAGCAGCGATGTGGTAGTGAAGATCGATAAGACGCAACCGGCAATCGCTGTTTCCGGCAATACTGTGGATTATCTGACGAGCGATACAGTGACGATAACGCCGCAAGTTGGTGTTTCCGGCATTGCAAGCGTGACCGTTTCCAAAGATGACGGCGAGGCCGTGGACATCACGGAAAGCTATCAGAACGGATATGAGGTAACCGAGAACAGCACATATGTCTTTACCGTGACCAACGGCGCGGGTGTGACTGCCACGGGCAACATCACTTATACCAATATTGATACGGCAACGCCGGTAGTAGTGATCGATTCCAACGGCTATACGGACGGCGCATGGACAAACAGTGATGTGACTCTTGAAGTTTCCAACAGCACCGCCAACCTGGGAGATACGAAGGTCGAGTACAAGGTGGACGGCGGCGAATGGCAGACTTATACTGCCCCAATCGTCATAAGCGCCGATACGGATGCAGACGGCGTGACATACACCTTCAAAGCCACCAGCGCCAGCGGCGTTGGAAGCGAGGAAGCGTCCATCACGGTAAAGCTGGATAAGATCGCACCGAACGGAGATATCACAATCGAAGAGAACTCCGTCAAGGCGTTCATTAATACCGTCACTTTTGGGCTGTTCTTTAACGAAAATGTGGATGTGGCGATTACGGGCACGGACGATCTCAGCGGCGCAGCGTCCATCCGGTACTACTGTAGCGAGGCGATCCTGACCGAAGCACAGGTTGCGGATCTCGCGGACGAGGATTGGACGGAATACACCGGCACGATCAGCGTGACGGCAGAGGATGAAGAGAAATTCGTGTACTATGTCAAGGTAACCGATAACGCGGGTAATGAATCCTGCTTCGCCTCCAACGGAGCAACCTTTGACCTGACCGACCCGGTAATCTCCGGAGTGGCGAATCAAGGAGAATACTATACCACCCAAACCGTACAGGTAACGGATGATAATCTGGATACGGTGACCTTAAACGGCAGTGCCGCATCTTCCGAGATCACCCTTTCTGGAAATGTAGATGCCGATACGGAGTATATCATCATTGCCACGGATAAGGCAGGCAATACCACGACTGTCACCGTTACCATGAAACCGACGGCAAGTCTTAACGATACCGTAGAAGGCATTGCGCCGGAGAATGTTTCCTCCTCCGATAAGGAAGCCATCGAAGACTATCTGGACGACCTCAACACCCGATTAGAAGATGAAAATCTGACCAATGAGGAAAAGGAGATCATTCAGGACCTCATAGATGACGCGCAGGACTTATTGGATAAGATTGACGAAATGGAGCAGGCAGCGAATACCGAGAACATCCAGCAGGCAGAAGATATCACAGCGGACAATGTGAAGCCGGAAGACAAGGAAAACCTGGAAGCGGCCAAAAATGATGTCGAGAAAGCCCTGGAGGAATATGGCGATAACTACACAGAGGATGAAAAGGCAAAGCTTGAGGAAACGCTTGAACAGATCGAGGACGCCCTGAAAGTCATCCAGCGTGTGGAGGATGTGGAAAAAGTCATTGGCGGTTTGCCGGAAAGCGTAAGCCCGGACGATATCGAAGCGGCGGAACAGATCAATGCCGCTAAAGAACAGTACGACGCATTGAGTGAGCACGGACAGTCTCTCATATCCGATGAAGCCATAGACAAGCTAAATGACCTACTGGCTCAGCTTGGCGACTACCGCATCATCGAAGGCGACGGAAGCACCTGGACGAAGGAAAGCGCCGAAGGGCTGGCCTTCGTTGCCAACGGGGCCTACAGCAAGTTTACAGGTATTGAAATTGACGGCAAGGCTGCAGACGCAGACTGCTATACAGCAGAAAGCGGCAGCACCGTGATTACCCTCAAACCGGATTACCTGAACACTCTGACGGAAGGTGCGCACACCATCACCGTGCTTTATACGGACGGCGAGGCAACAGGTACATTTACCATTGCGGAACAGCCGGCGGATGAAGGCACTGATTCTCCGCAGACCGGAGATGATTCCCATATTGTTCTCTGGATCATGTTGATGCTGATTTCCGGCGGTGCAGTTCTGACTCTGAGCGTCAAACGCAGGAATAAAAAAGCGTAAGCATAGCTGCAGGGACAGTAAATAGCAAAGGCGGTGACGGGAGCAATATCCCTCACCGCCCTTATTTTTACAGAATTCAGAGGTAAGCAAAATGTTCAATAAAAATCGAGCGCTATATATCTTCAAATATCTGTGGGATCACACGGATGAGGAGCATCCCGCCACCACGGCGGATATCATCCAATACCTTGCCTCCATCGGGATTTCCACCACGCGTAAAACTGTGGCGGAGGACGCTGCCGAACTGCAGAACAGCGGCTTTGATGTGATATGCAACCGCAGCCGGCAGAACGAATTCTTCATCGGCTCCCGCCATTTGGAGCTTGCCGAGCTGAAGCTGCTGGTGGACGCGGTGCGAGCAGCTAAATTCATCTCCCCCAAAAAGAGCAAGGAGCTGATCGGCAAGGTAACGGAGCTTGCAAGCCCGTATCAGAGCGATGCGCTCAAACGCAGTCTCTTTGTGGACGGTAAGGTTAAAACCAGCAACGAGTCCGTCTATTATGCTGTGGACACGCTCCACGAAGCGATCCAGAAGCAAAAAACGGTAGCCTTCCGGTACATCGAATATACGCCGCAGAAGAAAAAGGCGTATAAGCACGGCGGACAGGTATATCTCCTCTCCCCCTACGATATGGTATGGTGCAACGACGCCTACTATGTGTGCGGCTTTTCCGAAAGGCACGGTAAGGTTGTCACATTCCGCATAGACAGGATGCACCGTCCGGCATTGTCGGAGCAGCCCTACCACCCAAAACCGGAAGGATATAATATCTCCGAGTACTGCCGTCAGGTCTTTTCCATGTATGACGGAGCGCGATGCACCGTGAAGCTGAAATGCGAAAACGACCTTATGGACGATATCATCGACCGATTTGGCGAACAGGTGCAAACAGCGATATTTGACAGCGACCATTTTACCGCCACGGTCGAAGTATCCGTCAGCCCCACCTTTTACGCATGGATATTCACCTACGGTGGGCAAATCGAAATTCTTTCTCCGGTATCTGTAAAGCAGGAATATGCAGAGCAGCTTCAAACCGCATTAAATCAGGGAAAATAACTACGTAGAAAATCGAGATGGGTTCTAAAACGCCCATCCCGATTTGACTTTTCCAAAACCCATTGAAAACAAATGGGGTGGCTGATATAATAAAGCTATCTCGAACAGCTTGTTCGGATATGACAAAAGGAGAATTTGCTATGCGGTATAAAAGTGAAGAAACGATGAAACAGATCAGGAATACGATAGAAGAATTCTACTTTGCCAACCGCCGCTCTCCTTCCATCAGCGAAATCGCCTCGGAGGTGGGCTGCGCCAGAAGCACGGTTCACAGTTATCTCCATGAGATGGATAAACGCGGGATGATTTCCTATGACGGTAAAACCATCGAAACCCCCGTGACACAAAAAGCAGACGCGGATGTTGTCCTCGCACCGGTGCTTGGCGCCATCGCCTGCGGGGAGCCGGAATACGAGGAGGAAAACTTTGAAGCGTATGTGGCGCTTCCCACCGCTCTGTTCGGAAACGGTGAATTCTTCCTTCTCCGAGCCAGAGGGGAATCCATGATCGAAGCGGGCATTGATCCCGGTGACCTTGTGGTGGTCAAAAAGCAGAATACCGCAAACGAGGGGGACATCATCGTTGCCCTGGTGGACAATGAAACCACTCTCAAACGGTTTTACATCGACAGAAAGCGGCGCTGCATCCGGCTGCACCCGGAAAACAGCAGCATGGAGGACATCTATACCGGCCATTGCTATATCCAAGGCGTGGCGCAACATGTAATCAAACGTCTTACATAACACGGTCAGAAAGGAGGAAACCACATTGACTAACTTTATCTCCCAGACAGAGGCGGAAGAACTGTGCGAAGCCATGCTGCGCCTGCACCTTGGCAGGGACGCGCCCACGCCTGACCGAATCGACATCGACAGTTTTGTGCGGGATTATTTGAAATGCCAAATCCTGTATGAAACCTTTGCCGAAGATGATCCCGACAAGATTGGATTTGCGGGTGACGGAAGAACGTCTCTGCGGATCAAAAGAGCAGGAAAACCTATGTCGGCGGTATTCCCGTTTAAGACCATCGTACTGGACCGCCGCCTGCTCATTCTGGAAGAATCCACACACCGGCGCTTTACCCTTGCTCATGAAGCTGGGCATATCATTGCCATGCGGCTAAACCCTGACAGCGCTGCATGCTTCCATCACGCGCACGATCTGGAACGGGAATATACGCTGAAAGAGCTGCAGGAACGGTATACCATCAGTGAATGGCAGGCAAACACCATCGCCGCTTCTCTGCTGATGCCAATCCCAGTGATGCGCAAAGCCCTAAAGAAGTTCAATGGAGGCAAACGCCTGCCGGTCTACGGGGAAACTGTCTTCCATCCAAGGGAAAAGGTTATCCTGAAGAAGATGGCGGCATCCCTTGGCGTGTCTTTTACCGCCCTGGTCATCCGGCTGCGCGGTCTTGGGATGCTCAACCACCACAGCATCTGCGAATACATTGAAAAAGAACTGTGTTTTGGGGGCGATACCTCATGACGATCTATACCAATGAGGAAGCGCGCCGGAAAGCGGAGCTGTCCCGCAGAGAGGCGGAAAACCTGATTGAACGGGAACTGAGATGTCCCGAATGCGGCTACAAAGCGGGGTCGGTGTTTTCCGACTGTACGGGGCATCTTACCATCCGGTGCCGAAAGTGTAAGACAGTCTCCGTGCTGAACCTTGCCTACTTCCGGCGGCACCGCAGGCGCAGAAGGATGTACCCGCCGCGCTACAAAAAGTACAGAACAACAGAATAATTAAATCACGAACTCTATTCGAGCAAGCGGAGATGACCGGAAAACGGTCAGGCTGCCATGCGCCGTGCGAGTCAGAATGATACGAGCGATTTTGTATCATTCTGATTTCCACGGCGTTTTTTCTTGCTCGGATACTCGCACGGCAAAGCGGAGTCTTTTCCCCGGCTTGTTCGGGAAAGGACTCCCAAATGAAAAATACCTTTTTGCTGAACAAAACTCAGGAAGACGGAAGTGTCGTCCTCTGTACCGCAACGGCGGAGGAATGGCTCGCCGTCGTGCATGAAAACCGGAATCTGCCTTTGGAGCAGCGCCGGTACTTTATTGCAGACTGTATTGAGGAAGCCGGCTTCATTGACCGCATGTTTATTGAGGTCACCCACAGCGAATACCGGCGATGGAACAGCCGCCACACCATGTCTGAACGAAACCGCAAGGCAAAAAAGCAGTTCCATCATCTATCCCTGGACGCGGTTCTGGCAGAAACCGCGGGACTGAAGCTTAAGGATTGCCTTGTGGACAGTCAAAATACGGAAAACAGCGTTGTGGATGAAATCCTGATGGATGAACTGAAACAGGCGCTGGCTGTGTGGAAGCCCTGGGCTCCTGATCTGCTTGAACATTACCTTGCCGGCAGAAAGAGAAGCTGCACCGCGGAGATGGCGGAAAAATATGGGGTATCGGAACAGGTAATCCGTAAATACAAACGGCAGTTCGAAAGATTTATAAAGGATTTTTTGGGATGTGTTTCATTTTAGTGCTCTTGCGTTGTAAAGAAACGACACGAGGGAAAAACCTCTGTTCCGCTTCCGTGTTCTGCTTGGGAGCAGGATCGTTCCTTGAAAACTGAATAGTACAGCACACCCATTACTTCCCCTCTGCTGCCGGCAAATCCGGCAAGCCACAGAAACAAGCGTGGCCAACGAGCAAAAGAATGTTCCAAAGCGCGTAGATTTCGACGGTACGGCGCACCCGTACCGAAGGCGATGACAGGCAGAGGCATTAAAGGTACTTGCGTCCCGTCCTAAAGCCGAGCGTTGAAGCGGCCAGCAGAGCCGTGAGCCGTCGCAGCAAAGGAGGGCGCCTCGCAGCGATCCTGGGAGAGGTGAAATTCCTATGAGGCTGAATGCACAGCCGGTGAGTGTGTTCCCGTTTGTCGAGGGGTTGGCGTGGTTCAAATATCGGCAAAACGCGCAAAACGACAAACCGGCGCAGGGGCTGGACTGCCTCCGCCCCTGCGTCTTTACTTACGAAATGGAACACACGGAGGAATACTGGAATGAAAATCATAAAACGCGGCGAGATTTATTACGCCGATCTCTCCCCCGCTGTGGGAAGCGAGCAGGACGGGCTGCGGCCTGTCATCGTCCTGCAGAACGATATGGGGAACAAACACAGCCCCACCACCATTGTGGCTGCTATTACCAGCAGGGAATCCAAAGCCCACCTGCCAACTCATGTGAAAATCAGCACAGACGGTCTGAAGGCTTCTTCTATCGTCCTGCTGGAACAAATCCGGACAATTGACAAATCCCGGCTGGAACAGTATGTCGGCAGGGCGGAAAAGGATACGATAGGCAGGATCGACCATGCCATCATCAGCAGCTTCGGCCTAAAGCCTGTGGAGGTGCTGCTGGGATGAACAGACAAGATGACAGAAACAACGCCTCTTTTGCCTACAGCGTGAACATGCTCCGTCTGCTGCTTGCTATGGAGTTCATTACCGAAGAAGAATATCAGAAAATCGTGCAGATCAGCGCCGGACACTACGGCGCCGAAAAAATATATGTCTGAAATGATAACTTTGCGGGTTACCGCTGGATGTATGCGAACTCATGTGGTATCCTTCGTGTTGCCGTGAAGGAAGCGGCAATACAAAAGCGGAAAAAATCCGCAGAAGGGAGAACAGCATGGAAAAAACAATAACGGAGCTGGAAGCTTCAAAGAAAGCCCAGCGGCCCCTCCGCCTTGCAGCGTATGCGCGGGTGTCCAGCAATTCCGAAGACCAGCGCCACTCCTTTGCGGCACAGGTCAAATACTACACGGAATACATCGCCGCGCATCCTGAATACGAGCTGGCGGACATTTATGCCGATGAAGGCGTCACCGGCACCCGGATGGACAAGCGGGATGATTTCAACCGGCTGATCCGCGACTGCAAAAAGAGACGTGTTGACCGAATTATTACAAAATCCGTTTCACGGTTTGCCCGCAACACCACCGAACTGTTGACCGTGGTACGGGCGCTTCGGGAGATCGGGGTCAGCATCTACTTTGAGGAACAAGGGATCGATACTGAAACCATCGACCTCGAAATGCTCCTGACCTTCCCCGGCATGGCGGCGCAGAAGGAATCGGAAACCATTTCCGACAACATGCGGTGGAGCTATCAAAAGAGAATGGAATCCGGCGAGTTCAACTGCTGCCGGGCCGCCTATGGGTACGACCTCATAGACGGCCAGCTTCAAATCAATGAAGCGGAAGCAGCGGTTGTGCGCCGGATTTTTGATCTCTACCTGCAGGGCTTCGGCAAACAGGCCATTGCCAACCAACTCAACGCGGAAGGGGCACCCAGACGGTACGGACAAAAAAACTGGTACCTCTTCGCCATCGACTATATCCTCAACAACGAGCGGTATATGGGGGACGCGCTGCTCCAAAAGAGCTATACCACTGACGTCCTGCCATTCCGCAAAAAGAGGAATCACGGGGAAAAGGCACAGTATTATGTGGAGAACAGCAACCCCGCCATTGTCAACCGGGAAACCTATCAAGCGGCACAGGAACTGCAGAAAAGAAGGCGCACGGAGAATCGCGGATATATGAACCGCCATCCGTTCAGCGGCCTGCTGAAGTGCCCTGTCTGCGGCCACAACTACCGCAGGCAAACAATGAACGGTACTGCCACCTGGCTCTGTTCCTACAAAGCTTCCGGACGGACAGAATGTGGAAGTAATCGGATTTATGAGGATACAGTCAAGGAAGCCTTTGCCCGGATGAGCGGCAAGCTCGCGGACCATCAGGAGGAACTGCTCGGCGGTTTGATCCGATGGCTTGAAAAACTGCAAAGCCGTGTTAGCGGAAGCGGAGAAAAAGTGTACCAGCTCAACCGCCAGATTGCCGACGCCAACGCACAGGCCCTTGTGGTAGCGCAGCTTCACAACAACGGCATCCTGAACAACGCGGAATACGCTGTGCAGTCCGGTGAACTGAACCGTAAAGTCAGCGAGCTCCGCTCGGAGCGCCGACGCATCCTGACGGAAGACGAGGACAACGAAACCATTGAAGCCCTGAAAGCCTTAAACGCCGCCGTTGCCGGATATGTCCCGACCGGCGCATTTGATGAGGAACTGTTCGGGCAGATCGTGGAAAACATTACAGTAGTCGGCAGGGACGCCCTGTGCTTCCGGCTTGCCGGCGGTCTTGCCTTCACGGAAAAAATCTGAAGAAAGGAAGGACGGTATTCATGAAAGCAAGGAGTATCCCCTTCGGATACAAAATGGAAAATGGCAAAGTGATCCCGCACCCGGACGAGAGCCAAACGGTCGGCGAGATACTCTCCGCCTATCTAGACGGGCGGTCCCTGCTGCGGATCGCGGAACACCTCAACGAGCGCCGGGTGGAATATTTGCCGGGCGTCACCGGCTGGAACAAGGCAAGGCTCAAACGCATCCTCGAAGATGTACGCTATCTTGGCAATGAAACATATCCCGCGATTGTCCGGCAGACAGATTTTGCAAGGGCACAGGAACTCAAGGCCGCACGGAACACGCAGAAGGATCTCGACCGCACGGCGGATATCTTCAAGCTGGGCGCCCCGGTGTACTGTGAGGACTGCGGAGGGCGGATGAAACGAAGGTATGATGGCCGCAGAAAACATAAAGAAACGTGGACATGTCAAAGCTGCGGCACTATCGTAAAAATCCCGGATGAGGAACTTCTCAAAGCCATCACGGGATGTCTGAACAGCCTCATCGCCAATCCGGATGCAATCTGCTGGACACCAGTACAGGAGGAACCATCCGCGGAACTCATCCGGTTAAAAAATGAAATTGAGAGGATGCTCGACAGCCCCGCCATAGACAAGGAACTGCTGAAAAGCAGGATGTTTGAATACAGCTCACGGTTATATGACGGGCTGGATGCCACTGAACGTGTAACCGAGCAAATCCGAGAGGCCATGAAAAGTACAAAGCCGCTCGCTTCCTATGACAGAAAGCTGATGGAGAAAACGGTGTCCGCTATTATGCTCCATGCGGACGGGACGGTCAGCCTTACTCTAAAAAACGGCCAGCAGGCTGGAAAGGAGAAAACCAATGCAACAGCAGGTACTGCAGAAACGGGTGCGCACAATCCCGCCGACAGTGCGGCCGGAAAATGTGCAGAACTTACGTCCTGCTCTCAAGCGGGTAGCGGCATACTGCCGGGTATCTACCAAGCAGGAAGAACAGCTTAACAGCTATGAAACACAGGTGAACTATTATACCGACCGCATCAACCGGGAACCCGGCTGGAAGATGGCGGGGATTTATGCCGACAAGGGCATCACCGGCACCAGCATGAAAAAGCGGGATGAATTCAACAAGCTGATCCGCCAATGCAAGCGAGGCCGGGTTGATATGATTATCGTCAAATCCATCAGCCGGTTTGCCCGCAACACCCTCGACTGCATCCGGATCACCCGGATGCTTCGGGAAATCAAGGTAGACGTATACTTTGAAGAACAGAACCTGCACAGCATCGACCCTTCCTCGGAGTTTTACATCTCCATCTACGGTTCCATTGCCCAAAGCGAATCGGAAAACATCAGCCATAACGTGGCATGGGGCAAGGCGCGGAGCGCCAGGAACGGAAACGTGTTCTTCGCCTACAAGTCTTTCCTCGGATACCGAAAAGGCGCTGATGGAAAACCGGAGATCGACCCGGAACAGGCAGCGACGGTGCGGCGGATTTATACCCGGTTCCTTGCGGGCCGCAGCCTTCAGCAGATCGCTGACGAACTGACTCAAAGCGGCGTCTCTACCCCGATGGGAAAAACCGTATGGCAGCCCGGCGTGATTCAATCCATCCTGTCCAATGAAAAATACAAAGGGGACGCCTTGCTGGGAAAAACCTACATTGAGGATTGTATCAGCAAAAAGGTGCGCGTAAACGCTGGAGAGAGGCCGCAGTACTATGTGGAAAACAATCATCCGGCAATTATCGATGCTGCCACCTTTGCCAGAGTGCAGGAAGAACTGGCAAGACGGGCGTCCAAACGCAAGGTCAAACAGGTTGGTACCAAGACCGAACAGGGAAGATACTCCAGCAAGTATGCACTGACCGAACTGCTGGTCTGCGGGGAATGTGGAACGCCCTATCGTCGATGCACATGGACGGTGAGCGGAAAGAAGAAAATCGTGTGGCGCTGCATCAGCCGTCTTGACTACGGCAAGAGATACTGCCACCACTCCCCGACGATGGAGGAAGCGCCGCTGCAGGAGGCAATCATGAACGCGGTACAAAGAACGGCACAGGCCAATCCGGATGTCCTGAAAACACTAAAAATGCACATTCAGCTGGGGCTTGGCGCCGATGACAATGAGGACCAAAGCGTTGAAACACAAATCCGCATCACTGAAATTGACCGCGAGTTCAAGGAGATACTGAACAGCGTGACTGCCGAAAACCAACAGCAGCTTCTCACCGATCCACGGATTGCGGAACTGATGGCTGAAAAAAGAACGCTGGAAAGTAAGTTGGCTGAATACAATGCCGCGGAACAGAATCGAAAAAACGCCGCCTCCCGTCTGGAACAGATTTTTACCATCCTCGATGGGATGAAGAACCATCCGCTGGCCTTTGACGATCAGGTAATACGGCAAATCCTGCAGTGTGTGGTCGTAGAATCGAAAGAAAAAATCCGGGTAGTCTTTACCGGAGGGCTGGAAGTTGAAGCGGAGGTGGAACAATGACCTGGAAAAACCGGAAGCGGCTTGCAATGGTACGCATCCAACTGAGAAAAACGCTAAAATATCTTTTACATGTAGGTTTCACATGAAAAAGCGAACTTTTGTCTACCGGCAAAGGTTCGCTTTTTCAATGATATCC
>ERZ827520.2266-NODE-2266-length-18472-cov-3.226313_pt1 | contig 18472 bp, 18 predicted proteins | sample MGYA00519581_ERZ827520 | MGnify/ENA primary metagenome ERZ827520 (study PRJEB31778, sample SAMEA3449339) | human gut metagenome | biome: human gut; feature: human-associated habitat; material: faeces | place: United Kingdom | collected 2010/2012 ...
TTGACGCTTTTGTGAAATCAGTGAGTGAACTGCTTGATGAAATTAATATGAAGGCCTATCCATTCAAACTGATTATTGAACCCTTAGATCAGTTTGCCCATAAATGCAATGTTCTTGGCACCACTGAGACAGTCTTAAGCTTTATGCATCGTCTGCCGGCATCAGCCATAGAGGATAAACAGGTTTGTTTATGCTGGGACAGTGCTCACATGGCTTTAAATGAAGATGATTTTGAAGCATCCTTTGCCGCGTTGGCACCCTATATCGTCCGGGTACACTTTGCGAATGCCATCCTCGATAAACAATCACCGCTTTATGGTGATCATCATTTGAATTTTTGTGAAGAGGGCTTTTTAACGCTTAAGAGTGCCCGTGCGATCAAAAAACTGATGGATCGCTATCTCACAGGTGAAATCAGCGTTGCTGTGGAAATCCGTGAAAAGGAACGTGACCACGCGTGGCAGCTTGAGGCTGAAAGCTATGCTTTCTTGATGCAGGTGCTGCAATGAAGCGGGTTATGATTCTTGGTGCCGGCAAGTGCGGGCGCGGGTTTATTCCGCGTTTTCTGCATGATGTTAACCTATGCTTTTGTGATAAGGATGAAGCCTTGATTCAATCCCTCAACAAACAAAACAGTTATCAGATTCATTTTTTCAATGATCGGCCGGCACTGACAATTAACTATGAGGAATGCTGTGTTTTTGGCAGTGAAAAGGCGCATGAAGCACTCATTGCTGCTGATATTTTATGTATTTCTATCGACTGTTCCAATTATGCCGACATCGCTGTACAGCTTAATGAGTGGATCAAAGAACGTGAATTTCCATTAATCATTCTGTTCTTTGAAAATGCTATTAATGCGGGCGAAAAGCTGCTGGTTCATTTGGATCAGGCAGCAACAAATAATTGTGTGCTTTTGAATGCTGGTGTATTTACCACAACAGAAAATGCGGAGGGCTTGGATATGATTTCGCAGGATCTGGATTATCTGCCGATTCAAAACAGCGGCTTGATCTTGCCTTTAAAGGGGATAACGCGGATTGATGATTTTACTTCATTAATGAAACGCAAGCTGTACACATATAATTGTCTGTCAGCGGTTATTTGTTATCTAGGTTATCTGAAACATTATGAGTGGCTCGCTGAGGCGGCTAATGACGCGCAAATTCATGAAAAGCTGATGATGCTGCTGCCGGAAATGAATCAGCGGCTGGCCGATTATTTTCAGCTGTCTTTAGCGGAACAGCAGCAATTTGCGAAGAACGCGCTGATTAAATTCTCTGATCCTTATCTAAAAGATCCTATTTCACGCAACGCGCGCAATGTCAGCCGCAAGCTGGGAAGTGATGAGCGTTTATACAAACCGCTGCAATTATTGCATGATGGCGGACGGGATGTGCTGCTGGAAACGATCGCCGCTGCCTGTGTCTATGATTTCTATGAGGAAACGCATCAGGGCATCGCATTATTAAATCAGTTTAGCTATACCGATGAGGAATGTGTAAAAATTAAAGCTTATTATGAATCATTCATTTTGCAGCAGCCTCCTGCAAATGCATAAATTTTCAAAATCAGAGATCAAGGATACAATGAAATCAGAAAGGAGGGGTCGATGATGGAAGGATGTGTCATATCAATATTAAGAGGTTATACGTATGAACAGGTAAAGGCAGTCTGTGATACCTTATGTCAGAGTTCAAAAGTAAAGAATGTGGAAATAACCTTAAATACTGAAAACGCGTTGGAAATCATAAGCAGAATTACCAAGGAATATGGGCATTGCCTGCATATCGGTGCCGGTACAGTCGTTACCCATGATGAAGTAAAAGCAGCTATTGCCGCGGGTGCAGAATTTGTTCTATCCCCGGTTGGCTATACGAAAGCAATGATCGATACATGCCACGCTCATGATGTAATCGCTATTCCCGCCGCCTTTACACCTCATGAAATTTATACCCAGCTTCAGCTTGGCGCCGATCTTGTCAAGATTTTCCCAGCCAATGAGCTGAGTTGGACTTATGCGAAAAAGGTGATGGAACCATTGGGTGATCTGCCATTATTAGCGGTTGGCGGTGTTAATGCGGAAAATGTACAGGAAGTATTAAACAGTGGCTATCATTACGTTGGCTCGGCAGGCGGTATTTTTAAGAAACAGGATATTATAAACTGTGATCATGAAAAACTGCTTGCATCATTGCGCAGGTTTGAAGCGGCGCTTGATGGAGAAACCCATGCTGTCAGCTAAACAAAAGGAATTGCTGAATATTTTACTGCGTCAGCAGCAAAAAAGCACGGTGGAACAATATGCCCGTCAGCTGAATGTTTCAAAGCGAACGGTTTATTCCTATCTTGATTTACTTGAACCTGAACTCAATCAGCGCGGTTATACATTGCTGCGCAGCCCTGGTCAGGGGGTTGAGGTAATCAAGGGGAAAGCCATCAATGAAGAAATGGATGAAGAAACGGATCTGTTCTCCATTGAAAGCCGGCGGATGGAATTGGTTTACCGCATTCTGCTGAAGCAAAACAAGGTATCACTGGATGCCTTTGGTGATGAATTCTTCATATCTGAAAGCTCGATCCGCAAAGATATCCTTGCCATGAATCAGCTGCTGGAAAATTCAAGCGGGCTTCGGTTTAATATCAGCCACAAGGAAATCACGCTCAGCGGTGAGGTCAATGAACGCAGTGTCTGTGAAGCCTTGATTCAATTAAATGAAGGCTTTCTGATCGGCAATGACTTTCATGAAAAGCTGGCTCATCTCAGCGCGCTTTATGATATGCAAATCATTCAGGCGGTAATTGCCTTAGTGACGGATTATATTCAGGATGTGAAAATCAATCTCGCTGAACATTATATGACCAATATCTCCTCAGTGTTAATCGTATTAGCCAGCTTTGCATCCGCCGGCCGGCATATTCAGGATGAAGACAATCTGCTTGACTATGACCGCATTCGCTTTTTACCGAATCAAATTCTCGCTAAGCAGTTTCTCTCAACGCTGACAGAGCAGCTGAATGTTGAATTCAGTGAAGGCGATGCTCAATTTCTTGTGGAATATCTGGTTGCAGACCGCATTCAGATTCATAATTTTGAGAAAATCATGGAAGCTGATCGGGTAATCTTTGAAAAGATCCTGCAAAAAATGGAAATGCTGATCTATGTTCAATTCTCAGATAATGAAGAATATCGGAATAATCTGCTGCTGCATCTCAACGCGATGACCTTTCGTCTGCGTAAAGGGTTAAAGCTGAAAAATGAATTGCTGAAACAAATTAAAAGAGAATTTGAGATGCTGTTTAATCTTACTTGGGTCGTACTGGAAAGTGAAGCCGATGCCTTGCATATTCACATCAGTGAGGATGAGGTTGGTTTTCTGGTGATTCATTTCCAAAATTTTATCGATCTTCAGCAGCGTACTAAACGCATCTTGCTGATCTGTCCGCAGGGCATCGCAACCTCAGAACTGATTTTAAACCGTTTGCGCATGGTACTGCCAGCCTTTAACGCGATTGAAACAGCTTCTACCTCTAAAGCGCTGCGCTGCAATTTAGACAGCATTGATTTTATCGTATCAACTGTTGATGTTGAAGATATTCATAAACCGGTCGTCCGCGTATCACCGGTCATCACGGATGAGGATCTGCGCAATATCATGTCTTTCTATCAGCAGCAGATTCTTCAGCCGCCGAAAAGTGAGCGCAGTGAATTAAAATTATCCACCTTAAAGCGCTATCTGCATCCTGATTTTATTATTGAAGGTGAAGCTGAAAGCAAGGAAGAAATTATCATGAAGATGGCGGAATTGCTGAAGCAGGCCGGTTATGTAAAGGAAGGGTATGCCCAATCCATGCTGAGCCGGGAAACCGTAGGTTCAACGGATAATATTTATCAGATTGCGCTGCCGCATGGTGATATCAAGCTGGTTAATAAAACGATTATCAGTTTTTATTTGCTTAAAACAGCAAAAAAATGGAAAAATCACACCGTCAAGCTCGTTATTTTCTTCAATATCGCAGAAAATGATCTGACAATCAGTAAAAAAATCTTAGATGATTTATACTGCCTTATTAAAAGCCGTGAGCTGGCAGAGGCATTCAGACAGAAAATTGATCAACGTACGATTCAGGTACTGTTAGGAATAGGGGAATATTATGATTAGAAAAGAACTTGTATTTGTAGATGAAGAAGTTGACAGCCAGAGTGAAGCGATTGAAAAGCTTGTCCATCAGGCGGTTCAGCTTCAGGTTATAGAGGATGAAGAGAGCTTTTTAAAAGCCATCTATCATCGTGAAGAAGAGTTTTCTACCGCTGTCGGTTTTGGCGTAGCTATTCCGCATGGTATGAGCGACACAGTACGCGAAGCTTTTGTCGGCTTTATGAAACCCAAACATACAATATTATGGGGAAATGAACAAAAGGAAGTTGATCTGCTGTTTATGATCGGCGTACCGGAGAGCAGAAAAAATGTGATTCATTTGAAGCTGATTTCTCAAATCAGTAAAAATCTGATGAAGCAGGAATTCAGAGAAAAGCTGTTGGCTTGTAAAAATAATGATGAAGCATTTCAATATTTAGAAAAAATAAACGAAGATATCGCAAAGGAGCTGAATTAAATGTTTGTAGTTGGTATTACGGCTTGTCCGACAGGCATTGCTCATACTTATATGGCACAGGAGTCATTAGAGGCTGAGTGCAGAAGACGCGGGTATGAGTATCACATTGAAACACAGGGAAGTATCGGTATTGAAAATGAACTAAGTGAAGAGGACATTGACCGTGCGGATATGATTATTTTAGCAGTCAGCATTCAAATTGAGGAGGAAGAACGTTTCGAGGGGAAGAACGTTTATTATGGCAATGTTGATGAAGCTATTTCATATCCTGAACGGATTTTAGATAAAGCATTAGAGCATTATGGACTAAAATAAAAGGAGAACATTATGGAAGGGTTAAAGAAAGAATTAAAAAATATTCAAAAAGCGTTGTTGACAGGAACATCATACATGATGCCATTAGTAGTTGCCGGCGGTATCCTGTTCTCATTCTCATTGCTGGGCGGTGATGCGACCTCTACCGGTATTGTCGTTGCCAACTCATTTATGGCTAACTTAAAAATTATTGGCGCGGCTGGTTTATTTATGATGATTCCAGTATTAGCCGCTTATATCGCTTATTCAATTGCCGGCCGTCCAGGGTTGGTGCCAGGCTTTATTTTAGGGTATATTGCCAATAATACGATTGGTGATACAGGGGCTAAGACAGGTTTTCTGGGTGCTTTGATTTTAGGTATATTAGCGGGGTATTTTGTTCGCTGGATGAAGAGCTGGAAGGTTCCCAACGCGATTAAATCAATTATGCCGATTTTAATTGTACCGGTTGTTTCAACATTTGTTTTAGGTATCTTCTATATATATTGTATTGCTAACCCAATGGGTGAATTAATCAATATCTTGATGGATTTCCTGACCAATATGAACGGCACCAATCAGCTTTTATTCGCAATCATTATCGGTGCGATCTGTGAGATTGATATGGGTGGTCCAATTACTAAGACAGTGACGATGTTTACGATTGCGTTGATTGCGGAAGGTGTCATGGGGCCAAACGGTATTTATCGTGTATGTCCGGGTATTCCGCCAATGGCTATCTTCTTATCAACAGTATTGTTTAAGAATAAATGGACACAGGCAGACCGCAATGCGGCTAAGACTGCGGGGATCATGGGCTTCATGGGCATTACCGAGGGAGCAATTCCATTTGTAATTGCTGATTTGAAGCATATCCTGCCGTCAACAATTACCGGCTGTATTGTCGCGGCGGTGATCGCGTCATTGACAGGGGTATCCTCACCGGTTCCGCATGGCAGCTTTATTACCTTGCCGATGGTCGATGGCAAAGTTGGCTTTGTTGTAGCTATCGTGGTGGGAACGATTGTCGCAGCAGTTATGATGGGCTTACTGCGCAAACCAATTGAACAAAAAGAAGAAAAAGCAGTACCAAATAATTAAAACAATAAGTCAGCGTAAGCTGGCTTTTTGTTTCGGATAATAAAAAAACACTGCGTGCAGTGTTTTAATTTGTAAATGATTAAAGATAAACCTTTTCTACATAGACGCGGTTAGCGGCAGCCAATACCATCGCTCGTACAAGAATCGTTTGCTGCGTGCGCTTCGTTTCCAGAGAAGGCAGCGGTTCACCGGTAAAATCAAAGGCTTCTCTTAACGCGTTTTCAAATTCAGTACAAAAATAATCATAGGCTGTCTGCAGATCATATGTTTCTTGCTGGATTTGAAAGAACTGGCCAATCTGCTGAACCGTAAAGACTTGTTTTAAAATACCTAAAACAATCATATAACAAAGATGCTGGCGATAATATTTCTTTTTAACGGGTGAAGGTAGAGCATTATTTTTTATATAATTGCTGATCATCGCACCAGTGATAATCTCATTCCCCTGTAGGCTGATCGGTGTGAGCGCGGAAGTCACAATGTTGATGACCTGTTCCAGATAAAGACCGATATCCGGCAGCTCATGGTAGCGCGGGCAATGAAAATTACGGGCTTCTTTTATGGCTTCTTCACGATTCATAGGACTCACCTCTTTTAATGTCTGTTTTGGAAATTGTAGCATGCAACTATGATTCCGTCAACAATCAGGGTTTACAAAATGTTATTAATGTGATAATCTAATGTTCGACATTCGATAAAGATATGTCGAACATGAAAAGGAGCGTTTTATGAAAAAGAAAATGACCGTGGCAGCGCTGAGCGCGATGCTGCTTATGGCTGGATGTTCTAACATTACTGGGATATCCTCAGACAAGCTGAATGATAAAGCGGTAAATCTGGATAGCTTTGCTGCTCGTCTTGAAGAAAATTACTATGTTCAGGAAGGAACGTATAAAGAAGTGGACACGCTTGAGCTTGCCAGTAAGGGACAGCTGACTTCCTGCTTCGGCAATAATCAGGGATCAAGCTATCAGGTAGCCTTCCTGCCGCCGGCACCGGAACAGAATGCTGCCAAGGGGATCGCAGCGCTTAACTGGGCGGATGAGGAAGCAGGTAAATTTGATGATCCGGCAATTGAAAATGCCCCGGCTAATCCATATTTTGCGCCGGTCGGCTGGTCTTATAAGCTGCGTGAGGATGAGGCTATCGTCTTAATGCTTGAATTACCGCAGGAATGTAAATACTTCTCAATCGGTGCATATTTGATGCTTACCGCGAATGACCCAACAATGGATCTGAGCTATGATAAATATGCTTTAACCGTAAAAGGCAGTGAAGAATCAGGCAATTATAATGTGATTTTCGGCAGTCTCGGCGATCAGCTGAATAACCGCAATATTGCTTCAACAGCGCTGCTTGATCAAAAAACCGATGCTTTTGGTTCCAAAGCTGTAATCGTTATGGGTGGTGATAAGAATACGAATGAAGAAATGAAATCATTGCTGATCGAAAGCGGAATCCCTTCTGAGATCATCAATGTATTGGAAATTCCATCACAAACGTTAAATCTTGGACTTGAAAAGGGAGCTGATACATTTGGTATCTTAGGCCGTGTATCACAGCCTGCCGATAGTGAAGCCAATAAGCAATATATGGCTAACTTAGCACAGACATCAACGCTTTATCGTATTACCCCTAAGGTAAAGGATGCTGTTGAGGAAATCCCGGCATTAAAGGTTGTATCAAGAGGAACCGGTGAACATGAAGCGGCTCAGCTGGGTTATGCTTCAAAAGATCTTGATCAGATCCGTCAGTCTATTCTTGATAAGTATACGGCTCAAGGGTACACATATACGGAGCTGATGCCGCATATTTCAGTACCTGACGGCATTACTTCTATCTTTAATACTTTGAATGGCAAGGGTGATAATCGTGATACTTCTTATTTAAGCACTGATTATTTTACCTTCAACAGCGATGAGGATTTCGTTGTGATTTATGGTGTGAATCATACAAAGACAAATAAAGCAATTTATTCCAATGCAGTATTGTATGGTGTTGAGAAACTGAATGGGGTTACCAGTGTTTATGATGATCAATTTATTGGTTCAGCGGATGCTTATTTGAATAATGGCAGTCATGACGCGGATAATTATTATGTTTATAAGCTGGATCGTTACGGCAATGAGCCATACAGTGCCATTGTGCCAAAGAGTACAGGCAATGAGGATGGCAAATATTATGGTTTGGATGACGGTGCTGATATGCTGATTGCCTTCCGTGCTTATATTGAAGAAGCTACGGGTGTAGGTCCGGACTATAATGAAATTGTCTATGACCGGGCGATTGTTTTCCATAAGCCGCAATAAAGAAATTTACCAGGTTTTAATGCCTGGTTTTTTCTTGCGTTGCAATTTATATCTGTTATACGTTACAATATTCATAGGTGGAAAGGGGAGATGCGGATGCGCTGTCCCAATTGTCATCAGCAATTAAAAGTAAACCGAATCATCAAGCAGGCTGACTGCGAGGCATGTCATAAGCAATATCAGTATCATTATCGAAAGATAAATTTGACTGCATTGCTGCTGCTGATTCTTTTGATCAGTTCAGTTTTGGTAAAATGCTTGAGCTATTTTCTTACTGTCTGGCCCGCTTACTACCCTTTGATTTTAATCCTGTTTAATCTGGCAATCTATTTTATCATGCCTAGAGAATGGATTGATAAGTTTATATATCAGTTGATAGAAAAGGAATAGAGATATGGAATATAATGGTTGCGATCGATTTAAAATTGACTGTGCGAAATGCTGCGGGCTTTGCTGTACAGCCCTGTATTTTGCGAAAAGCGAGGGTTTCCCGCAGAATAAAGCGGCAGGGGTGCCATGTCAGCACTTATGTGTTGATTTTAAATGTGAGATTCATGATGAATTGAGTTCACGAAAAATGAAAGGCTGTATGGCTTATGACTGTTTTGGTGCCGGACAATGGGTGACTCAGCATGTGTTTAAAGGTGCTGATTGGCGGCAAGCTGATAAAGCATTAATGTTCGATGTCTTTATCAAGGCTGTGCAGCTGCATCAAATGCTGTGGTATCTGAGTGCGGCGAATGATCTTTTAAAGGATTTGAAGCTGATGAAAGAAATTGATGGATATATCAATGAGATTGTGGAAGTATTAAATGAATCAGCGGTTCAATTGGCGGCGTGTGATGTTGAGAAACTGCGGCATCGAGTGAATCAGCGGTTAAAGCAAGCGTGTGGTTCGATCAGCTGTCAAGCCTGCGGGAAGCATATTATAGGCCATGACGCGCCGGGAAGAAATTTCAAGAAGGCTGATCTGAGCGGTCATGATTACAGCATGTGTCTGCTGATGGCGGCGGATTTAAGAGGCTGCAGGTTAACAATGACGAATTTTTTAGGCGCTGATCTGCGTGATACTGACATCAGAGGTACAGATCTTAGTCATAGCTGTTTTCTGACTCAGGGGCAGATCAATGCGGCAAGAGGGAATGCGCAGACAAAACTGCCGGCTAATTTAAGTATGCCTGCAGCATGGCTGAAAGCAAGCAACTGATAAACGATAACATTTATATCTATAGTTAAAGAAAAGCAGTATGTCTGATATAGATGACATACTGCTTTAGTTCATTATCAATCTGAATGGTGTTTACTTATTTAATGATTATTTTCTCTTTGTTCACGAAGATCGTTCAGCCACTGTCCTTCATATTTAAAATAACGGGGTCCGGCAACCGGCCATTTCGAATTTAAAAGTTTTTTCGCAAGCGTTGATAGAAACCATAATTCACCTTCAAACTCCACTTGTTTATCATCAACTACTGTACAGGTTATTCCTGAATGACTGCTTGTGCTGCTGCAAAATTCAATTATTGATCCTGGCTGAATCTCACACATGGAAAATTTAAAGGGTGCCCATCGTTCTCTTTGTTCAGCTTCAATTTCATCTGCGATAGTTTCTTCTTCTTCCTCAGATACCGTAGGTTCAACCTTTACTAACTTATCAGTTCGGCCGTGAATTTCTGCGATTGCTTCTAATATGCTGTAAGCATCTTCTGGCGGCATTGCATAAAACTCTCTGACTCGTTTCTTACCGTCAAAGGTTTCAATTGAACGCAGATTAGGATTTAATTTATCAATAATGCTGTGAATCTTCATATCTGATAGCCTGGAATTTACTTCATAAGTCGCATAAACTCGAAAGGCAAAAGGAATACATTCACTTCTATTAAGCTGCTTCAGCCTTTTTTGAACATCATCAGCATAGCCGATTTTTACATATTCTTTAAATGAAGGATTAGTCAAAATATAAATATATCCGCATGTGTCATCCATGAGAAAAGCCTCCTAATTTACAATTGATAATTAAATTATATAATATGCGGTATAATTAAGCCAGTTTAATTGTAATTGATGCTTCTATACCATGCTGTCAGCTTGAGTTATTGATATCAGTAAATAAAAATCCTGCATTTTCAGCTGAACTGATTTGCAGGATTTCTTTTATTTTTGTAATTGAGCAATAGATGCGTCAATGCGGCGCAGAGTTTCTTCCTTGCCGATAATTTCCGCAATTTCAATCGCACCGCCCGGTGTCATTTGTTTGCCTGATACAGCAATACGGACTGGGAACAGCAGCTGACCATTCTTGATTCCTAGGGTCTGTACTAAATTCATCAATGTATCATGAATTGAGGTTTCACTCCATTCAGTTAAGCCTTCCAGCTCTTTTCTGGCAGCAATCAATGAATTCAGTGAGATTTCCTCATTCGTTTTCATTTTCTTATTGATATACAACTCATTGCTGTAAACAGGATAATTGTCGAAGAAATCAATCATTTCCGGTATTTCATTTAATACTGAAACACGGGTTTGAAGAATCTTCGCAATTTCTTTCTTATCATAGCTTTCAGTTTTAACCGCTTGATTAATATATGGCAGAACTAGTTCATAGAATTCTTCCAGTTCCATCTTACGCAGATACATACCATTCATCCAAGTCAGCTTCTCAATATCAAAGATAGCTCCTGAGGTATTGATGCGTTTTACGTTGAAGGCTTTCTTTAGTTCCTCTAGGCTGTAAATCTCTTGTTCACTTTCTGGTGCCCACCCTAACAGTGCAATGTAATTGATAATCGCTTCCGGCAGATAACCTTTCGCAACAAGATCCTGGAATGAAGCATCGCCATTGCGTTTTGACAGCTTGTGCTGTTCATCTTTCATCACTGGCGGACAGTGAATGTAGGTTGGAATCTTCCAATCGAAAGCCTGATAAATCAGGTTATATTTCGGTGTGCTTGAAAGATATTCATTACCGCGGACTACATGCGTTATATCCATCATATGATCATCGATGATGTTGGCAAAGTTATAAGTAGGGAAACCATCTGATTTCAGCAAAATACTTTCATCAAGAGTTGCGTTATCAACCGTAATGGTACCATAAACCTCATCTTCAAATGAAGTTGTGCCTACTGGATCAATGTTTTGGCGAATTACATAAGCTTCACCAGCTGCGATGCGCTTATCAATTTCTTCCTTGCTTAAATGTTTACATGGATCATCATATTTAAAAGATAAACCGGCAGCCATCACTTCCTGACGCTGAGCCTCAATATCTTCCTCTTTACAGAAGCAGACATGTGCGCCGCCCAATTCAACCAGCTTCATCGCATATTCCTTATAAATACCTGAGCGCATCCGTTCAGATTGTACATAAGGTCCATACTCTCCGCCGATATCCGGTCCTTCATCATGACTTAATCCGCATTGCTTTAATGTTTCATAAATAATATCTGTGGCACCTTCAACCAAACGGCCTTGGTCCGTATCTTCAATTCTTAAAATAAAAACGCCGTCATCTTCTTTTTTTGCGACTAAATATTCATAAAGAGCAGTTCGCAAATTACCGATATGCATATAACCGGTAGGACTTGGCGCAAAACGAGTTCTTACTTTTGTCATCCTAACCCCTCTTTCACGGTTCTTATTATACTTTGCTTTTGAATATGTTTCAAACCTTTTTATGATAAAACCATGATTCTTTTCATATTTATATGACGCATTTGTAAGCTTAGCTGATTTTCTTAGGTTAAATGCTATAATATCAAGTAATTAGAGGTGATAAAAATGCGGTTATTGATTAAACAAAGGGTATTTACATGGTCTGATACCTATGATGTTTATGATGAATATGAAAATCCTAAATATTATGTAAAAGCGGAAATTTTCGCATGGGGACATCAGCTTCATGTCTATGATCAAGAAGGAATTGAGTTGGGTGTGATTCACCAAAAGGTGCTTTCCTTCTTGCCGGAATTTGAGATAGAGATAAATGGCGAAGTGATCGGAACCATTTATAAGAATTTTACCTTTTTTTCAAATAATTATGAAGTTGAATATATGGGATGGAAGGTGGAAGGCGATTATTTGGGTTGGAATTATGATATTTATGATGGTGAAGAGGCAATACTGCATATTAATAAGAAGTTGCTGGCATGGGGTGATACCTATGTGCTTGATATTATGCGTGAAGAAGATGAAGTTAATGGTTTACTGCTGGTACTTGCCATCGATGCCGCTAACTGTGGCAAATAAAAGCTCTGAATGATAGTGAATAAAATACTGTTTCGCATATAGGGTTATTTTTATTTGCTATATCAAAATTGATCTTATTTAGGAAAGGCTGTTGTATGATGACAGCACCTTAAAATGAGATGTCATTAAGTTTTTTAATTTGTTTTCAATCCTAACCGAATCTAAACTATTCAAATGCTATCATATGGGTACAGATTAAGAGTCTGTAGAAAGCCAAATGGAGGAAAGAAAAATGAAAACAAATTTAACAAAGATGATGAGTGCAGGAGCGCTGGCAATGCTGATGGCAGTAAGTGGCGGAACAATGGTGTTTGCAGCAAACAGCCAAATGACAAAGGCAGATAATGCTGCTGCGAGAGAGGCTGCTGTTGATTCAAGAATGGAGAAAGACACTAGCAAAAATATTTTTGCTAAGGTCGAAGAGGACAATGGAACAAAGCTGGCACCAGAAGGTGATAACATCGTAGCTGATACTAAATTAGTTGTTGATGAAACAGTAGGAGCATCGTTTGATTATGAAAATAATCCGGCTTTGGAAAAGGATAATCCTGTAAAAGCTGACACAGGTGCTAAATTGACACCCAATAGTGACAATTTAGTGAATGACAGCACTAATAAATAAGTAGCCCATTTGTAATTATCAGCCAGCTGAAATATTAGCTGGCTGATAATTAATGTTGATAATCAAAAGAGGAAGAGAAAAAACAAAAAAGTTTGTCAAGGCATAAAGCCTAGGGTTAGCTTTTCAAATGTTTAAAATGCTGGCGATCAAGCAACACTTAAAATAGATGTTTCGTTGACTAATGGGTTGAGTTTGGCTAATTGAAAAAATTTAGGTACCTATCTGCTGTTGTTTAACCAATAAAGAAGATATGCAAATAGTTTATCTTAGTGTATGCTGAAAAAGTATCTTTCTTTTTTTAGGTAATGTATTTCTATTAAGCAGTTGTCTATAAATTAGTACAAGGATAAGAAATGAATAAGCCAGTATAATAGCAAACTGATTCACGATGGGACAGCATAATATCCGCTTGTATTTGATTGTTTGAAATAACCATTGCCAGACATCCTAAATATTAGAATAATTTTTGATGGCAATATAAGATAAATAGCAAAAGCAGATCTATGATCAATTAATAGGCTAGCTGCTATGACTGGAGTGATAATATGAAGCTATTACTTGTAGAAGATGAAGAAGACCTTTCAGCGATGCTTACGCGTGGTCTGCGTAAAAAGGGATATATTATAGATCAGGCTTTTGATGGTGAAGAAGCCTGTTATCTTTATGAGATTACTAGTTATGATCTTGTCATTCTAGATCTTAATCTACCTAAGTTGGATGGACTAGAGGTTCTGCGCCGTATTAGAACTATGGATTCATCCGCCCGTATATTAATCTTGTCCGCCCGCAGCCGAGTTGATGAACGAGTATTTGGTTTGGATGCAGGTGCTAATGATTATTTGATAAAGCCTTTTGATTTTTTGGAATTGGAAGCACGGGTGCGGGTGTTACTTAGGACAGATTTTGTACAGCATGCTCCAATATTGAAATACAAAGCATTGCTTTTTGACTCTGTTGGGCGCACACTGACTTATAACAATACGCTGGTAGCACTGACTAAAACAGAAATGGCAATTATTGAATATCTGCTGAACAAGCAAGGGAAGGTTGTTAGCTCTGAGGAATTGTTTGAGCATGTTTGGGAAAGTGAAGCGGATCCATTTTCCAATGCGGTAAAGCTGCATATTCATGCTATTAAAAAGAAATTGCGTGCGGCTGGTGCAGTGCATGAGTACATCATTAATCTGCGCGGTCAAGGTTATATGATACCGGAGGATGGACAATGAAAACAAGTATTACACTGCGGATGCGTATAACGCTTCTGACCGGCATAGTAATCGCAGTCATCGCTTTGCTGCTTACAATGGCTTCTATGTTGAATGCACGGCAGGAATTGTACTCCCTCAGCGGCACCGCAATGCAAATCATTTCAGAAGAAAAACTGGAAACTAAAAATAATCCATCATCAGCTAATCCGCCGTTAGGAACCATTCCAGATGAAGGCTCTAATCTGCTTTCTAATCGGGAAATACTAATTATGCAGGCAGAGTTAGCAGCCAGACAGCGATTCAATATCTTCAGTATTATCTGTCTTATCAGTGCGGTAATTATTGGTATGCTTTCAGCTTATACATTGGCAGGACGTGCGCTTTTACCGGTTCATGAGCTGAGTTTGGCAGCTAGTGAAATCAATGCCGAAAATCTTCATAGCCGTCTGACATCTTCTGGTATGCCTGATGATATCGGCAGTCTGATTAATACCTTTAATTTAATGCTTGACCGCTTAGAGAATGCTTTTGAAAGTCAGAAACGTTTTTCTTCAAATGTAGCGCATGAATTAAAAACACCATTGGCCACTATGAAAATGAGTGTTCAGGTCGCTCAGCTTGAAACTAAAGATCCAGCGGATCTTGAATTTTTTAAAGCTTTTGAACGAGGTGCCAACCGATTGAGCGACGTTGTTACCAGCCTGCTTGCGCTGAGTGATGAAACCGTGGTCTTATTTGACGATCAAATCAACTTTGCATCGCTGCTGCGTAAAGCGGTGATTGAGCTTCAGCCGCTTTATGAGAACAAAAAGCTGCATATTGAATATATTTTTGAAGTGTCAGAGCTTTCAGTGGCAGGAAATCGGCGTCTTGTTCAGCAGCTTCTTAATAATTTAGTGGAAAATGCGATGAAATATACGCCTTCAAATGGGACAATCTGGCTTTCAACAAGCCGACGTGATTCAATGCTTCTTGTTATTGTGGCAGATAATGGAGCAGGAATACCAGAAGCAGCGCTTAAGCATATTTTTGAACCATTCTATTGCGTGGATGCTTCACGTTCCCGTAAATTAGGTGGAGCTGGTCTTGGCTTATCAATAGCCTATAAGGTGGCTGAGCAGCACGGCTGGCAGCTGAGTGCCGCAAACGCGCCAATAGGCGGTGCGGTTTTCACAATTTCAATTCCACTAGAATAATAGGATGAAACAATCCATCATCAGCTACTATAGACAATTATTCACTGCTATTTAAGCTGTATAATTTGTTTTGATTGTCTATTCTTATAGATGCCACTTGGTGAATTTCTGTAAATGATGCAGCACAGATATTCAGCAATATGGCTTATAGGCTGCTAGACTAGTGTGATTTTGATGCATTGACAAAAGCTGGAAATGCAAAAGGAAACAATTAGTGATATGATATGAAATAGTAAACCCCTGAATTATTGAAGGAGGTTTTCATATGTCTGAGTATTTATATTTGCAGGTGTTTAAAATTCTTCTGCAAAGTGAAACTGTCTTAACAGGTGCTCAACTAGCAAAGCAATGTAATGTTTCTGTTAAAACCATCAGTAACACAATGCCGAAAGTACGGGAAGCTGCTGCTAAAAATCAGCTGCATCTCAGAGTCAAAAAGGGGATTGGCTATCTCATTGAGGATGAGGTTAGTTTAAAGGCAGCTGTTGCTGCTCAAATTAAAAATGATCAGCCAATTCTTTTTGAACAAGAACGCATTTATTATATTCTGCATTGTCTGCTTAATGAGGAAAATTGTCGTGTCAAATACCTTGAGTTCAAATTACATCTTTCACGGCCTACAATATATAAAACATTAGAAGCTGTTGAGACTTGGCTGCAGCCGCTCAATATCTGTTTGGAACGCACTCGCAGCAGTGGCTTAAAAATCATTTGCGGTGAAAAAAGACATCGCCTTGCGATTGCTCAATGGTATAATGAAACTAACCGATTTATTAAGAATCAGTCAGTGGAGTATGCGGATCCTCTGCATTTGAAAGATTGTCTTGCTACATATCTAAAGGTGTATAATAAGAGTCTTTATAATGAATTTATTCTGGAAATTCAGAAATTATATGGATTTGAATTTCTAAAATATGATCTTGAACAAATTGTTATAATGATGCATATTTCAATTCAGCGTTTGCTAAATAAGCACACAGTCAGTTTTCCTAATGGTTATGTTGCTTTGATAGAAAAAGCAGGATTAACCACCTATGTGCGAGAACTTGCGCAGATTGTTATGAAGCTGTTTAAGATTACCTTGCCTGATGCAGAGGCTTTTTATTTATTCAGTATTGTTTTTGCCAGTGAAACTTATAATGACAAGCAGATTCTTGCTGATCAAAAAGCAAAAATTCAGATCAGTTTAGAACTTCATCATCAAATTAATACATTCATAGCAAAACGAATACCATTAAATCCTGATGAAATGAATGCTTTATTGATAGATATTGAATCTGCGTTAAAAAATGAAATCATTTATCAGGTTAGAAAAGCTGTACCAACTGCCAGTGATTTTTGTGCACGTACAGAAGCAAACTTTCCGCGTTATTTTCTTTATGCACAGGAAATCTATGAAATGATTCAGACAGTTTATCCGCTTAAATATGTTTTAAAGTTTCATTGCAGTTTAACTATGCTTCTAGCAGGCTATGCGGAAAAGGTTAAAACGAAAGTTACTATTGCTTTTGTCTGCAATTGTGGAAGTGCTGAACAGAAATATATGTTATATATGATTGATAAATATATTCCTGATGGTGTTGTCAGCTGTGTCTTCCAATATAATCCGCTTAAGGTCAACGATTATAAACAGTTTGACTGTGATGTGATTGTGTCAACGCTGCCGCTTTGTGAATTATCATCAGATGAATATCTGCTGCTGCCGCCCTCTTTTACTTATGAGAATTTGAACTATATCAGTCAAATTATCCATCGCTATTTTGTGAAAATAAATCAATAAAAGAAAGGACTTCGTAAAAAATTACCGTTACTTTCAGTAATTGGATGATACGCAGTCCTTCTTGTTTTCTTGTTGTCAGCACTCCTATAATGAAAGTGTAAGGTATGCGCATACTTACTGAAAAGGAAGGGAAACAGAATGGAAAAGACAAAGAACAACACCCTCACCAAAATCACAGGGATTTTCCAATATTTTGCCGGTGCCCTTATGGTGCCAATCATTATATTAGTTGTGTGCGGTATTTTAATGGGGTTTGCGAGTCCGTTTGTTAATTACATATTTACTAAGGGAACGATGGCTTACAGCATTGCCTATTTCTTTATGTCAATCGCTCAGATGATTATGTCTAATTTACCTTTATGGTTTTTGGTTGGCTTATCAGTTGGTATTGCTAAGAAAAACAAAGGTTATGCTGCATTGGCCGGTGTGTTTATGTTTATGGCATTTAATCTAGTAATTAGTAAAAACGCTGAATTGGCTGGTTTTACAGCTCAAACAGTAAATGTTGAGCATTTAGTTAATGATCTAGGCTATCTTGAAGCTGATGCAATTATTTATACCAAGCTATTTAAGAGTGTATTAGGTGTTTATACATATGATATGAGTATTTTTAGTTCTATTATTTGTGGCTTAACGGCAGGTATGGCGATGAATAAATGGGGCGATATCAAGCTTCCAAACCTGTTTGAGTTTTTTCAGGGACCGAAGTTTGTAATATTGCTGATTCCATTATTCGCAGTGGTTTTCGGTACGCTCAGCTATTATTTATGGCCAATGGCAGATCGGGCACTAACAGCTTTATCTGTTTATATCAGTAATTCGGGTTTGTTTGGTACTTTTATATATGGAGTGCTGAATCGAGCGCTTTTACCTTTTGGTATTCATCATCTGATTGCTAATCCACTGCTTTACACAGATCTTGGCGGAACAATGATTGTGGATGGTATTGAATATGCAGGTATTCGTAATATTGAGAATGCGCTAATAGGATCGCCGACAGCTACTTCATGTTTAGTCAGAAATTTGACAAATGGTCGGCTTCCACAAAACTTTGGGGCTTTTCCTGGCGCAGCTCTTGCTATGTATCAAGCTGCTAA
>ERZ827520.2267-NODE-2267-length-18451-cov-15.135682_pt1 | contig 18451 bp, 16 predicted proteins | sample MGYA00519581_ERZ827520 | MGnify/ENA primary metagenome ERZ827520 (study PRJEB31778, sample SAMEA3449339) | human gut metagenome | biome: human gut; feature: human-associated habitat; material: faeces | place: United Kingdom | collected 2010/2012 ...
CGTTTCCTCAGTACGGCGTGCGGTATATTGCCATCAACGACCACTTCGACACCATCGATCCCAACAGCACCGACAGCGACATGGCAGGTATCAAGAACTGGTTCAATGACAACCTTGCATAAAGCATGACAAGAAAAACAGCGGTGCGGGTGCAATCAGGAATCTACATTCAAAGTCTACTATATTCGGTATCCAACGCAGGGACTTAGCCGCCGGGATCGTGTATCTGACAAAAGTCAGGTCACTAAGTGTACCTATGAGAGCCGCCAGTAAACTCCGCTTTCTTTTTATGCCTCCGGATAGTAGCCCAGGATATGCAGCACCCGGTACCGCTGATAGGAATAGCTGCTCAAGGGCCGACAGTTGGCGTCATAGCTGTGGGCGGCGATCTGGACACCGAACGCCTCGCCGCTGCCGTCATTCTGAATGACCACCGGCGAGTGCTGGAAGACCTCCCCATGGAAGATCAACTGGATCACGTCACCGGGCTCCGCCATCGCCAGATCCTGCGTCACCATGCACACCGGCCCCGGCGAGACCTCCGGCCGGATCAGAAAGTTGTGCAGATACTCCACTCCCGTCCAGGCAGGCGCCTTGTCGTCGGCACTGATGTAATACCAGCCGAAGGTGAGCGTGTAGTTCATGACGCCGGTACCGGCATAGATGCACTGGGAGGCGAAATTGGTGCAGTCGCCGCCGATGGTCTCATAGTCGTAGAAGGCCGGATTGCGGCCATAGGCCCAGTACCGGGCGTAAGCCTCCGCCTCGTCCCGTCGATATGGCAGCAGCTCCATGCCTCTCCCCTCCCTGTTTTCATCGTATGCAGATCTCTTGCGGCCGGTGCGCCGCCTGACTGTAAAATGTTTTCTGATTTTCACCCACTTTTTTCCACTGTTCATTGACTTTAGCGGGCAAATGCATTAACATAGCATGTGGAATAAAATTGATTTGGAGGTCTCTCAATGAATACGGCAGAACTTTCCAGCGTATGCAAGCAGGTGCGCCGTGACATCATCACCATGATCGCCAACGCGGGCAGCGGCCATCCCGGCGGCTCCCTGTCCATGGTGGAGCTGATGACCAGCGTATTCTACAACCACATGCGCATTGATCCCAAGGATCCCAAGAACCCCGACCGCGACCGCTTCGTGCTGAGCAAGGGCCACGCCGCCCCCTGCTATTACGCGGTCCTGGCGGAGCTGGGCTTTATCAGCCGCGACGAATTCACCAACTTCCGCCAGCTCCACAGCATCCTGCAGGGCCATCCCGACTGCAAGAAGGTACCCGGCGTGGACGCCTCCACCGGCTCTCTGGGCCAGGGCTGCTCCATCGCGGTGGGCATGGCACTGGGCGCCAAGCAGTTGAAGAAGGACACCAAGGTCTACACCATTCTGGGCGACGGCGAGTGCCAGGAGGGCCAGATCTGGGAGGCCTTCATGGCGGCCAACCACTATAAGCTGGACAACCTGACTGTCATCATCGACAACAATGGCCTGCAGATCGACGGCAGCAACGACGAGGTCATGAGCCTGGGCGACATGCCCGCCAAGCTCCGTGCCTTCGGCTTTGACTTCTACGAGCTCGACGGCCACGATCTGGATGCCATCGAGGCGGCGCTCAGCGCGCCGGTGGTTCCCGGCAAGCCCCGCTGCATCCTGGCGCACACCGTCAAGGGCAAGGGCGTGTCCTTTATGGAAAATCAGGCCGGCTGGCACGGCAAGGCTCCCAACGCGGAGCAGCGTGACCAGGCATTGCAGGAATTGGAGGGCTGAGACATGAGTGAAAAGATCGCGACCCGTGAAGCCTACGGCAAGGCGCTGGTAGACCTGGGCAGCCAGAACGATAAGGTAGTGGTGCTGGACGCTGACCTGGCGGGCGCCACCATGACCAAGTATTTCAAGGCGGCCCATCCCGACCGCTTCTATGACTGCGGCATCGCCGAGGCCAATATGATGAACATCGGCGCGGGCCTGTCCACCATGGGCCTCATCCCCTTCTGCTCCACCTTCGCCATGTTCGGCGCGGGGCGTGCCTACGAGCAGATCCGCAACTCCATCGCCTATCCCAAGTTCAATGTGAAGATCTGCTGCTCCCACGCCGGTGTTTCCGTGGGCGAGGATGGCGGCAGCCACCAGTCCATCGAGGATATCGGCCTGATGCGCATGATCCCCGGCATGACCGTCATCGTCCCCGCCGATGCCAACGAGGCCCGCAAGGCCACCTTCGCCCTGGCGGAGTTCCAGGGCCCCGTGTACATGCGCCTGGCCCGTCTGGCTACCCCCGTGTTCGAGGAGGACTATCCCTTCCAGATCGGCAAGGCCAACGTCCTGCGGGAGGGCAAGGACGCTGCGGTGTTCGCCTGCGGCCTGATGGTCAACGAAGCGCTGGAGGCCGCCAAGCTGCTGGCCGCCGAGGGTATCGAGATTACCGTCATCAACATGCACACCATCAAGCCCTTGGATGCCGAGTGCGTGGTGAAGTACGCCGAGAAGTGCGGCAATGTCATCACCGTGGAGGAGCACAGCGTCATCGGCGGTCTGGGCGATGCGGTGGCTGACGCGCTGATGGGCAAGGTCTGCTGCAAGTTCAAGAAAATTGGCATCAACGATCAGTTCGGCCAGTCCGGCAAGGCTGCCGACGTGCTGCGGGAATACGGCCTGACCGCCGACCAGATCGCGGCAAAGATTAAAGAAACGCTGTAACCCATATTCACTTTACAGTCAAGAAAAGGAGCGCTTTATATGGATATTACTTCCCTTCTGGGCAATGTTATGGATAAGGACATGCTGGAGAAGCTCAGCAAGTCCGCTAACGTCAGCACCGCCGACGTGTCCAACGTGCTGAAGAATGCCGCGCCCTCTGTGATGAAGCATCTGGACGGCGACAGCGACGTGGCCAAGGCTGTCAAGAAGCTGCTGGGCAGCGACGAGGTGGAGAAGATCGCCAAGAAGGTCGGCATCAGCGGCGACAGCGTCAAGGACATCCTGAACAAGGCCGTCCCCATGCTGAAGGAGCTGCTGAGCAAGCAGGGCGGCAATGTGTCCGACATGCTGGGCGGCATTGCCGGCAAGCTGTTCAAGTGAGGTGACGGGCGATGACACCGAAGTGCCCCTATTGCTCCGGTGAAATGCGGCCGGGCGTGCTGCGGACAGCCCAGAGCGCCGGTGTCTGCTTCGAGCCGACGCCGGGCCTCAGCGATACCGTTGATTTGGCCGGGCCGTATATGTTCCGCCGGGACATCCAGCTTCAGGCGTTCGGCTGTCTCAAGTGCCGCGCCATAGTCCTGCGCTATGAGGAAAACATATAATCAATAAAAAATATCCGGTGCGAAAGCACCGGATATTTTTATGCGTTCCGATAAGCTTATGCCTTGCCGGCGCAGCCCAGCACGTCCACCAGCTTGTGGCGTACCAGCTCCTTGATGTTGGCGCGGGCGGGCTTCAGATACTCGCGGGGATCGAACTTGTCGGGATGCTCGTCCATGAACTGGCGGATGGTGCCGGTCATGGCCAGACGCAGGTCGGAGTCGATGTTGATCTTGCACACGGACAGGCGGGCGGCCTGACGGAGCTGCTCCTCGGGCACGCCGATGGCGTTGGGCATCTTGCCGCCGTGGTCGTTGATCATCTTCACATAGTCCTGGGGGACGGAGGAAGAGCCGTGCAGCACGATGGGGAAGCCGGGCAGGCGCTTGCTGACCTCTTCCAGCACGTCGAAGCGCAGGGGAGGCGGCACCAGAATGCCCTTCTCGTTGACGGTGCACTGCTCGGGCTTGAACTTATACGCACCGTGGCTGGTGCCGATGGCGATGGCCAGAGAGTCGCAGCCGGTCTTGGACACGAACTCCTCCACCTCCTCGGGACGGGTATAGGACGCCTCGTGAGCGGCCACCTTCACCTCGTCCTCGATACCGGCCAGGGTGCCCAGCTCGGCTTCCACCACAACACCGTGGTCGTGGGCATACTCCACCACCTTCTTGGTGATCTCGATATTCTCAGCGAAGGGCTTGGAGGATGCGTCGATCATCACGGAGGTAAAGCCGCCGTCGATGCAGCTCTTGCAGGTCTCGAAATCGGGGCCGTGATCCAGATGCAGCACGATGGGGATGTCGGGGCAGCAGGCCACAGCCGCTTCCACCAGCTTCACCAGATAGGTGTGGTTGGCGTAGGCGCGGGCGCCCTTGCTGACCTGCAGGATCACGGGAGCGTGCTCCTCCTGACAGGCTTCGGTGATGCCCTGCACGATCTCCATGTTGTTGACATTGAACGCGCCGATGGCATAACCGCCGTCATATGCCTTTGCAAACATTTCCTTAGAAGTTACCAGTGGCATAATCATATCTCCTTCACAATAAAATTACAATGCAGATTGCACCTGTTGTATGGAACATTCCTATTGTATCATATTTTTTTGGTTTTGCAAGCATAAAGTGTTTACAACTGGAATTTTACATGGTAGAATACCGCTTGTAAACACCAAATTCCATTTTCTTGGAGGTAATTGATATGAATGAACTGAAAGGCGCCTGCATCATCGGCCAGTCCGGCGGCCCCACTTCCGTCATCAACGCCAGCGCTTACGGCGTGATCGACACGGCGCTGAAGTCCGGCGCCATCACCCAGGTGCTGGGTGCCGAGCACGGCATCAAGGGTGTTCTGAATGACCGCCTGTTCGACATGGGCCTGGAGGACCCCGAGGAGCTGCGTCTTTTGAAGTATACCCCCTCCTCTGCCCTGGGCTCCTGCCGCTATAAGATTGCCGATCCCGAGCTGGACGACACCGATTACAAGCGCATCCTTGAGGTGTTCAAGAAGCACAATGTCCGTTACTTCTTCTATAACGGCGGCAACGATTCCATGGATACCTGCAATAAGATCAACAACTACATGCAGTCCGTGGGCTACGAGTGCCGCGTGATGGGCGTGCCCAAGACCATCGACAACGACCTGTTCGGCACCGACCACTGCCCCGGTTACGCCTCCGCCGCCAAGTATATCGCCACCTCCATGATGGAGGTCCATCAGGACGCCCACGTCTACGACACCGGCATGATCGTGGTGATGGAGATCATGGGCCGTCACGCCGGCTGGCTGACCGCCGCCTCCGCCCTGGCCGGTATCCACGGCGCAGGCCCCGACCTGATCTATCTGCCTGAGCTGGATTTCAACATGCAGGACTTCATCAACGATGTCAAGCGCGTCTATGCCGAAAAGGGCAGCTGCATCGTGGCCGTGTCCGAGGGCATCCACTACGCCGACGGCGACTTCGTCTCCGAGGCGAAGGTGGCCGCCAACGACGGCTTCGGCCATGCCCAGTTGGGCGGCCTGGCCGCCATCCTGGCCCAGGTGCTGAAGGAAGAGACCGGCGCCAAGGTCCGCGGCATCGAGCTGAACCTGCTGCAGCGCTGCGGCGCCCACCTGGCCTCCGAGACCGATATCGAAGAGAGCTACATGGCCGGTAAGGTGGCCGTGGAGAACGCCGTCAACGGCATCAACGGCCGCATGATCGGCTTCGAGCGCGGCATCAAGGACGGCAAGTACGCCTGCCGCACCAAGCTGATCCCCCTGATGGAGGTGGCCAACGTAGAGAAGAAGATCCCCCGCGAGTGGATCAACGAGGCTGGTAATTATGTCAACCACCAGTTCATCGAGTATGCCCTGCCCCTGATCCAGGGTGAGCCCGATCTGCCCAAGGAGGATTCCCTCCCCCGCTTCGCCCGGCTGAAGAAGATCATCGCCAAGTAAGTTTACCCGAAAAAAGTCTCAGGCGGCAAGCCTGAGACTTTTTTTATGGCCGGTTCTTGTGATAGATGGCCCACAGGCCCTCCATCAGCAGATATTTGTCGTACAGCACCTTATTGCGGCAGTACCGGACGATGACCGGGGCGTTGCTGCCGGTGGCCACGATGGTGGGCGTTTCGCCGGGGATGGTCTCCCGGATGCGGTCGATGATGCCGTCCAGCATCCCGGCGGTGCCGTAGACGATGCCGTTGCGCATGCAGTCCTCTGTGTTCTTGCCGATGAGGTTCTTGGGATACTGCAGCGAGATGTCGGAGAGCTGCGCCGCGTGATCGGACAGCGCGTCCAGCGACAGTCGCACGCCGGGGAACATCAGGCCGCCCTCGTAGGTGTGCTTGGCGGAGATATAGGAGATGGTGGTGGCCGTTCCCATGTCGATGACAATAATGGGTACGGGATATTTTTCCAGCGCCGCCACCGCGTCCGCCACCAGGTCGGCGCCCAGTTGATTGTGGATCTCCATGCGGATGTTCAGCCCGGTCTTGACGCCGGGGCCCACGATCATGGGCGGCTTGCCCAGCAGCCGGGTCAGCGCCTTCTCCATCATGAAGTTCATGGGCGGCACCACGCTGGAAAAGATGGCGCCGGACACGTCCTTCAGCCGGAAGCCGTACAGAGAGAAGATATTCATCAGGTCGATGCTGATCTGATCGGACGTTTTCCGGCTGTCGGTGTCGATAGACGCCAGGAAATGCAGCTTTCGCTCCTTGCTGAAAAGCCCCACGGAAATATTGGAGTTGCCGATATCAATAGCCAGCAGCATGGCGATTCCTCCTTGGATTGCTTTTTCTCTATCATAGCACGTCTTGCCGTTGATGGCAAGGCAAAAGGCGGGCAAAGCCCGCCTTTTACTTACCCTTTACAAGATAATGCAGATCAGTCCGCCGCCGCCCTCGTTGATGATGCGTTCCAGCGCCTGCCGCAGCTTCACCTGGGCGTCCGCCGGCATCCGCTTCAGCTTGGCCTGCAGATCCTCCCCCACGATCTCGTGGAAGCTGCGGCCAAAGATGTTGGAGTTCCAGATCTTGCTGGTGTCCCCCTCGAACTCCTGCAGGAGATAGTTCACCATGTCCTCCGACTGCTTTTCGTTGCCCACAATGGGCGACACCGTGGTCTCGATATCCGCCCGGATCATGTGGATGGACGGCGCACTGGCCTTCATCCGCACGCCGTAGCGTCCCCCCTGCCGCACGATCTCCGGATCCTCCAGATTCAGCTCCTCCACGCTGGGCATCATGATGCCGTAGCCGTTCTCCCGGGCGGACTGCAGCGCCTCCGCCACCTTTTCGTACTCCTGTTTCGCCCGGCCCAGCTCCGTGAGAAGCTCAAGCAGGTCGCCGTCATCGGTGACGGTCAGGCCGGAGCGCTGACTCAGCGTGTCATAGAACAGTCCCCGCGGCAGCTGCAGCTCTGCCGCCGCCAGCCCGGTGCCCAGGTCGATGCTGCGGACGGCAGCCGTCTGGACGGCCTCGCACGCGCACATACCGCCCAGCGCGCCCTCCAGCTCCCGGATACAGTGCAGTGCCCGGGCCTTCTCCCGCACCGTCTGATAGATGCCGCTCTTGATGGGGTGCTCCGCCGGAAGGGCCTCCACCCAGCTTGGCAGATAGAGATCCAGCTCCTGCAGCGGGAACTCAAACAGCAGGCTCCGCATCAGCGCCGTGATGGCCGCCTCATCCAGTGTCAGGCAGTTGACGGGGATGCACTTCACGTTGTACTTCGTCCCGATTTCACCGGCGATGGCGCAGGCCCGCTCCCCTGCCGGATCGTTGGAGTTCAGCAGCACCACGAATGGCTTGCCGATCTCCTGCAGCTCCCGGATGACCCGCTCCTCCGCCTCCTCATAGTCCTGCCGTGGGATATCCGTCACTGTGCCGTCGGTGGTGATCACGATGCCCACGGTGGAGTGATCCGTGATCACCTTCCGCGTGCCGATCTCCGCCGCCTCCGTCATGGGGATCTCGTAGTCGTACCACGGCGTCATCACCATCCGGGGTGCCAGATCCTCAAACTGCCCCACCGCGCCGGGCACCATGTACCCCACGCAGTCGATCATCCGCACAGAGAAGCTGACGCCCTCCTCCAGCGAGACCTCCACCGCCTCCTCCGGCACGAATTTCGGCTCGGCGGTCATGATGGTGCGGCCCGAGCCGCTCTGGGGCAGCTCGTCGACGGCCCGGTCACGGCGATAGGCGTTGTCGATGTGGGGGATCACCTGTGTCTCCATAAAGCGCTTGATAAACGTGGACTTTCCGGTCCTGACCGGCCCGACAACACCGATATACACGCTGTTCTGGGTCCGCGCCGCCATGTCCTGATAGATACATGTGGATTGATTCATAGTACCGCCCTCCGCTGCTGTTTTTATTTCTATGTGTATGAGAACGAGCCTGCTTCTATGCAAAAAAATTCCTACATTTTTGTAAAAACCTGTTGAATACATGTCTGCGTGTATGGTATGATAAAGCCAGAGTGAGAGAGAAATTACATAATGGGAGCGATGAATATGCCAGAAGAGAGCGTTGACCGCCGGGTCAAAAAGACAAAGAAGCAGCTGCGCTTGGCTTTGATGGATCTGATGAGCGAAAAAGCCAAGAAAAACATCTCTGTCCGTGAGCTGGCCGAGCGGGCGGACATCAACCGCGGCACCTTTTACATCCACTATAAGGATGTCTCTGACCTTTTGCAGCGGCTGGAGGATGAAATGGCCGAGCGGCTTTCCGACATGTGCCGCCATCACGCCAGCAATACGGAGATCAGCTCCTATCCGTTCCTGACGGATCTTTACCGCTTTGTGCTGGACAATGCTGACCTCTGCCGTGTCCTGCTGGGGCCCAACGGCGATATCGCCTACCGCCAGCGGATCTGCGGCATCCTGCACGATGACTTCCTCTACGATTTTCTCTCCCGGTTTTACCCAGATGACAGGCAGCGGCTGGAGCATTTCTGCGCCTTCATTGTGTCCGGCAACCTGAATCTGGCGTTGACCTGGCTGAACGACGGCACCAAGGAGACACCGGAGGAGATGGCCCAACTGGCGGGAAAGATCATCATGAACGGCGTCGGCGTTCTGCAATAAGCTTCTATACGAACAGCGATACATCCCGGCGGCATTGTGCCGCCGGGATGTTTTCATATCCTCCCTTTTTTCGGACATACTACCTGCAAAAAGGAGGCGTCAATATGTCTGAAAGCCGCATGATCCACGAATTTCCCGCAAGCTGCTCCTGCCTGGCCCTGACCTCGAAGCAGGGCCGCTCCTATTGGTTCCGTACCTGCGATCTCCACACCAGCGTGTGGGAGGCCGGCGCCCATGTGGTGTCCTTTCCTGCCCGGCAGTCCATCCAACTGGCCGGCGGCCCGGCGCAGGCCCGATACGCCCTGTTGGGCGTCACCTATAACGACCGGGACACCTGGCTGCTGGACGGCATCAATAGCCAGGGCCTGACCGGCGGCCTGCTGCTGTTGGAGGAGGGCACCAGCGTCCCAGCGGCCGAGGAGGGCCGCGCAGGCGTAATGGGTATGGAGCTTGTCACCGCGCTGCTGGCCTCCTGCCGCACCGTGGCCGAGGTATGCCGTGCCGCGCGGCGGATACAGCTCACCCACATTCCGGCGGACGGCGGAATGCTGCCCGCCACCATGCACTATTTCTTTGTGGACGCCGCTGGGGATACGGTGGTGCTGGCGGCGGCGGATCCCCAGCATCCCGGCTGTCTGCAATGCTATCGGGAGGACAGCATCGGCGTGCTGACCAACTCGCCGCCCTATCCCCTGCAGTTGGACAATCTACGCTGGTTCCTGTCCCAGTCCATGGAACTGCACCGGGGCGGCGACGACTGCCCCATCTGCCAGCCCGCATGGGAGGGTGTCCCCATCACCGGCGATCCCAGTGCACCCCACATGACCCGGAGCGGCGACCTGCCCGCCTCTTACGCACCCTATGACCGCTTCGTCCGTTTGGCGGTCATGAAGGCACTGAACCACGATGGCCGCAGCATCGACGACGCCCAGATGCTGCCCATGGGCGCTGGGATTCTGGGCACGGTTCGTGAACCGCCCCATCAGGGCATCTATCACTACCGCCATCTGGACGGCCACGGCATGCCCGTGGGAAACCGGGACGGCTATACCCAGTACGAGGTTATGTACGACCTGACCCAGCGCACCATGTATCTGCGGCCCTTCGACGCCACCGTCTGGACGAGAACGGCTCTTGCCGCCTGCCCGGAGGATCGCATCGCCCGCCACAGCATAAGCCACAGTGCCATGGGCGGCACAGCGGACAGTACCGTTTTATAGCGGAAAAGAGCACCCAAATGGGTGCTCTTTTCGCGGTTGATTCACCGTATTTTTGGAATCAGAAGCATGTATTGCGCCGCGTCCTCCTCATTCTCCAGTTGGTTGGCGACGCGGATGGCCTCCTCGTCGGTATGGAAGCGCTTGGCGATATCCCACAGGCTCTCGCCGCTGCTCATGCGGCACAGGATCAGACTGGGGGCGTTCTTGCTTTCCGCCGGCGCAAACGTAGCGGCGGTGATGCTGCTGAACCGCTGCTCTCCCGCGCAGCCCAGCGTGAACGTCACCGGGAGGCGCACCTGACAGGCGCCGCCGGAGAATTGCAGCGTGGCCGGACAGCAGTCCACCGTCACAGGGCCGCCGATCTCGCTGACCTCACCGCACACCTCCGCCGTGCGCTCCGTGCTGACTGGCGCGCCGGATTCATCCAGATACAGCAGGCGGACATGCAGCGTGGTACGCAGCGTCGTGATGCCGTCCCCCGGCGTGAGCTCCACTGGCGAGCAGTCTATCCCCGTCACGCTGATAAAGGGCTGAGCGCCCTCGAATTCCAGCCGGAGCTGCGCCTCCTGAGAGAGCACCCGGGGAGGTGCCGGAGTGGGGATCACCGCCTCCTGCCGCTCCAGAGTGGTGTCAAAACGGGTGCTGTACAGATCCTCCAGATAGGTGACGGTGCGCTGCTGATACGTCCGCACCAGAACGTCCACATGGGCCGTGACCCCAAAGCCGCAGCCTGTGTCCGTCCGCAGGATGCGCACATCCCCCTCACCCACGGTGGGCGTCAGCACATAGTCCGCCTCCTCCGGCAGCTCTGCCGCGTCCAGGATCTGGGAAAACGGCAGAGAGCCGCTGTACTGCCGCAGTCCCTGCGCTCCGTCCCGATAGATGGCGTACAGCGCCATCTCGCCCTTTACCATCAGCTTGTTGCCTAGCCGCTGGGCCGATAAAACCGACGGACAGAGCCGGTAAAGCAGCAGATCCTCCGCAGCGGTGCTGCCGTCCAGTGTCACTTCATCTATGAAGGAAAATCCCTTTTCGGTCACCGCACTCAAAAGGGAGAGCGGCAGCTGGCGGCACCGCCTCCGCATGGTGGGCTCCTCCTGCGCGTCGCAGGAGAACTGCCGCTTCACCGGGCGATAGCCGGTCACGGTGATCTCCGGCATCACCTTCAGATACAGCTTGCGGGATGTGACCGTGCGTCCCTCGGTCAGCAGCACGCGGCCCCTTACGCTGACGGTACCGCATTTCTCCAGCGCCCGATCCTCCACCACGCAGGAAAACGGCACCGACATGGTCAAACTCCGCAGTCCCTCCACCTCCTCGGAGGTATACAGCACCGTCACCTTCACGCTGCCGGAGACGGTGCAGCGGCTCTCGGAAAGCAGCTTCTCCCGGATGGTCAGTTGGCCCGCCGTGTCCACGATCCGGGCGATGTCCGGGCAGTATTCCGGGATCGCCGTCTCCAGCGCCTCCTCGTGGGCGGCAGTGATGCCGCCGGTGGCCTCATAGCAGAAAATACTGTCAAATTGCAAGCCCAATTCCATATGTCCAGCCCTCTCTATACCGTATTGTTAGTCCACTGTATGAGGGCGCTCCGCCGTTTATTCCTTCATGCCGAAAATGCTCCGCAGCAGGCCCCGCAGCATTTTGGGCGCCTTCCAGACGATGATCTTCACCTTGCACCTACCTCCTTCTCAAGCACGCGATACCACAGGCGATCAGCAGGAAGGCCACCAGAAACATCAGACACCCCACCGGAAACACGGCGGCGATAAAGATCCCCAGTCCCAGCGCCAGCGCGCAGATCCCCAGGCAATGCTCTCCGCTCCCTCTCATGTGGTTCCCTCCTCCCTGCTCAGGCTCTATCCCATCTTATGTCCCCCGCCCCGCAGCGGTGACGAAAAAAGAAAGCCCTCCCGTTTGGGAGGGCTTTCTCCAATATGGCAGAAATGTATTAGATGCGGATCGCCAGGTTGTAGGCAGCCTTGGTGCACTGCCACATATTGCCGGGCTTCTCGGTGTTGTAGCTGTCGCCGATGTTGTGGACCTCGGGGGCAACCATGGCGGCCTGGGCGGCCAGGAAGGGACGGTCATCGCCCTTGGCGCCGATGGCCATCACGATCAGGTCGGCGTCATACTGTTCGATGTACTCCTCGTTGGTCATCTTGGGAGCCAGCGGGTTCTCGATGTTCTTGGGAATGATGGGAGACCAGGTGCAGTAGGGATCAGGTACCGCCTTGGAGCGGTTGCGGGCCACGATCACATGGCCGTCCTCAATGCGCAGCACCCGGGCGCAGTTCACCAGCTCGCCGCCGTCGGCCTCGAAGTAGTGGATCAGATGGCCGCGGTTGGCGGTGCAGGCGCCCTCCTCGAAGTGCTCCAGCATCTCCAGGCAGGTGACCTTCCGCTGCTTCTCGGTGGCCAGCCAATAGGCAGTCTCCAGACCCACAGCGCCGCCGCCGATGACGATGATCTTCTTATCGGTATCAGCCAGCTCCTGGGGATGGGTCAGCAGATGGATGGCGTCGATGTGGCGGACGGTGTCCAGACCCTGAATGGGGGGCACGCCCTCGCGGCTGCCGTTGGCGAACACCACGGCGTCATAGCCGCCCTTCTTCAGCAGGTCGTTGTCCACGGCGGTGTTCAGGTGAACGGTAACACCCTCGGTCTTGCCCACCTGGGCGATCAGCCAATCCATGTAGTTCTTCAGCTCGTACTTACTCAGGGGCGCACCGGCGGCGTGCATCTTGCCGCCCATCTTGTCGGACTTCTCAAAGACCTCCACCTTGTGGCCGCGCTGCGCGGCGGTGATGGCGAAGTTCAGACCGGCGCAGCCCGCGCCAACCACCGCGATCTTCTTGACCTTCTCGGCCTTGGCGGGGATGGCGGGCAGCACATCCTCGAAGCCGGTGCGGGGATTGACGGCGCACTGGGGATGGCCGCCCTCCACGAACTCATTGACGCAGGCCTCCTGGCAGCCGATGCAGGGGCGGATCTCCTCCACCTTACCGGCGTAGGCCTTGTTGCACCAGTCGGGATCGGCCAGTACGGGACGGCCCAGCATGATCATGTCGGCCTTGCCGTCACGCAGCGCCTTCTCGGCGATGTCGGGATAGCCCAGCTTGCCGACGGCCACGATGGGCACTTCCACGCCCACGTTGGACTTGATGCCCCGGGCGGCGAAGTACTCCTTGGCCACCTTGCTGACATCCAGGAAGCAGCCTGCGGGCATGCCTGCGGGGGGATGTGGCAGCCACCAGTTATCATAGCAGCCCATATCCACGTCGAACATATCGACACCGGCCTTCACCAGATTCTCCATGTAGTTCAGGGTATCGGCGATGGAGCGGCCGTTCTTGAAGTGCTTCAGGGTCTTGACGGTATTCATGCGCTCGCCGTAGGTCTCCTCCAGCGCCAGGCTCAGGTCGATACGGTACATGATGGGATAGTAGGGGCCCACGCGCTTGCGGATGGTCTTGATCAGCTCGATGCCGAAGCGCTGCCAGTCGGCGTATTTGCCGATCTTGCGGCGGTTGAAGGCGGGGCTGGTCAGCTGATCCAGCAGATAGCCCTCGTGGCCATGCAGGTATACGCCGTCCAGACCCATGGTCTTGGCGTCGATAGAGGCCTGACCGGCGTTCTTGATGATGCGGTCGCACTCCAGATCCGTCAGGGGACGGCAGGGCACGTCAGGCAGATAGAAGTTGGGATTCACAGAGGCGGACACCGGGAACTGGAACTTGGTCAGCAGGCACTGGGGATTGCCCACGCGGCCCAGGCCGGGGGTGAGCTGAATGAAGATGCGGCTGCCGCGGGCGTGAACGCCCTGAGCCAGGTCGCGCCAGCCCATGAAGTTGGTGCGGGTGCCGTCGATGCGGGGGAAGTAGGAATAATTGCCCTTCTCGGTGACGGAGGCGTCGATGTGATGGCTGATGGGGATCAGGCCGGTGGTCAGCAGACCGACGCCGCCCTCGGCACGGGCGAAGAAGTACTGCAGCATCTTGTCATTGGGACGGCCGCTCTCCTCGGCCATCTGGCAGTTGCCCATAGGGGCCATGACAAGGCGGTTCTTCACCGTCAGCTTATTGATCTGAATGGGGGAAAACAGGGAGGTATACGGATAATACGCCTTGGTCATCCGCGACGTACCGCCCTCGCGATTCTCGCAATCGGTACGAACCCAGTTTCCGTAGCTGTTGACCAGCTGCTGAACTAATGCGTCTTTTTTCAATGATATTCCCTCACTTTCCTGTTATCACCTGCCCGCGGCAGGATTCACTTACAAAAGTAGCATATCACAATATCTTTTCAGAATCAACAAAAAAAGTGCAAAAAACGGAATTATTTCATTGCAACTTGCTGTGTTTCATGGTAGAATGATATTAGAAAAATAGTAATAATGCACAAAAACTTTTACATCTGTATAGTAACGTTCATTTTTAACACAGGACGTACAGCTGAAAGAAAGGGCGTGTAGCGACCATTGAACAGAGAACCCAAGATCATTGCCGTGGCCGGTAAGGGCGGCGTGGGAAAGACCTCTATTTCGGCGGCATTTGTCCGCCTGCTGACGGAGGTCTATCCCGACAGCCGGATCCTTGCCATCGACGCCGACCCCGCCGTGGGCCTCTCCACCGCGCTGGGCGTAGAGGTCAAAGAGACGCTGGACGATATCCGCAAGAGCATCGTCGCCTCAGTGGAAGACGGCGCGCCGAGAGAGGCTATCGAGCTGCTCAGCGAGGCCCGCTACCGTATTTTCGACACCATGGTGGAGCAGCAGAAATTCTCCTTCCTGGCCATCGGCCGGCCGGAGACCGCCGGCTGCTATTGCAAGGTGAACGCCTACCTGAAGGAGGTCATCGGCCTGCTGAGCCGGGACTTCGACTATGTGGTCATTGACGGCGAGGCCGGTATCGAGCAGATCAACCGCCGGGTGATGGAAAAGGTCACCCATCTGGTGCTGATCACCGACCCCAGCCGCAAGGGCACCCAGGTCATCGACACCATCAAGCGTGTGGCGGACGAGCTGGTGATGTACCAGCGCTGCGGCGCCATCGTCAACCGTGTCATGGACGAGAGCATGATCCCCTGCATCCATATCGAGGGCGCGGAGGTGCTGGCCTATATCCCCGGCGACGCCAGCCACGCCGCAAATGATATTCAAGGTAAGAGTGTGTTTGATCTGCCCGACGATTCCCCCATTATGCACGGCGCAAGGGAAGCGCTGACAAAACTGGAGATCCTTTGAAAATCTAGGAGAGAGGTGTTGACAACTTGAGAGACCTGAAGCATTTGATCTACTTTGAAAACCTGCTGGAAAACGCCGACAACGAGTTGGTGGAAAAGGCGAAAGCCGACGGCAAGCTGGCCATCGGTTACACCTGCTTCCACATTCCCGAGGTACTGCTGAACGTGGGAAACTGTTTCTCCGTTCGTCTGCGGGCGCCCCGGACCGGCTCCATCGACATCGCCACCTACTACATGTCCAACTATACCTGCGAGTATGCCCGGGCATTGGTAGAGCGCGGTATCGAGGGCGGCTACAACTTCCTGGACGGCCTGGCGGGCGTGGATGCGTGTTCCATGATGAACCGCTTCTACGAGCACTTTGAGCTGCTGAAAATGAACGAGAAGCCCAACTTCTTCGTCACCCACACCGACATGCCCTATAAGGTGGTGGACTACTCCGTGCGCCACTACATCAAGCAGATGCGCATCCGCCTGCTGGATATCATGGAGAAGAACTACGGCGTGGACACCTCCGACAAGGCCATCCGCAAGGCCGTGAAGGAGCATAACGAGGTCTGCCGCATCATCTCCGAGATCGGCCAGATGCGCAAGGCGGAGAATCCCGTTATCACCGGCTACGAGTTCCATGTGCTGAACCTGGTGACCTATACCTGTCCCAAGTATCTGATCCTCCCCTACCTGCGCGAGACGCTGGAGGAGCTGAAGCACCGTGAGCCCGATGAGAAGCCCGCTTTCCGTGCCAAGGTGGCCGTGGTGGGCAGTGAGATCGACGATCCCAGCCTCACCAAGCTGATCGAGGACTGCGGCGCACTGGTGGTGTCCGACCGCTATTGCTTCGGCTCTACCCCCGGCCGCGAGGTCATCGAGCTCAACGACGACGAGCCCGCCCTGGATCAGATCTGCCGCCACTACATGGAGGTCAGCGAGTGCGCCCGCTACATCAGCGATGAAAAGGTGGCCCAGCGCCGCCAGACCGCTGACCGTCTGGCCCGTGAGTACAACGCCGACGGCATCATCTACGAGCAGATGAAGTTCTGCGATTACTGGGGCTTCGAGCGTGCGCTGGCCAGCCACATCATGTCCACCGAAATGGGCTGGCCCGTGCTGTCCATTGACCGTCCCTATAACGCCCGTTCCTCCGGCCAGCTCCGCACCCGCTTCCAGGCGTTCGTGGAGTCGCTGGAGATCAAGCGCATCCAGAAGAACGGAGGTAGCAACTAATGGCCAAGAAGAACAACAAGTATCCCAATCCCGCCTTTTTCAAGGCCAAGGATAATATGGATCTGAAGGCCCAGCTGGAGAACCTGAAGGAAGTGGGCGGCATCATCGCCGGTATGGCCAAGGAGGCCGACTATAAGGCCTTCTTCCGCCGCCAGTGGGAGTGCATCAAGGACGACGGCCGCCGCGTGGCACGGGAGGTCAAGGACATCTGCACCATGACCTGCGCCGAGCGGAAGGATCTGCTGCTGAACGGCGAAAAGCGCCTGGGCGACCTGTACCGCAAGGGCGACATGGTCACCGTCCGCCGCGAATGGCGCGGCCTGGAGAGCACTGCCATCGACTTCGCCGGCTGGCTGAAGATGTGGGGCATGCTGCTGGCCACCTTCTCCAAGGATCTGGTGCCCGCCCTGAATACCACGCTTTACTACCGCTGGATGATCTCTTACATCTGCTGCGTCAGCTTCATGGATAAGAATACCATGGGCCAGCGGGGCCGGGCGCTGAAGATGAGCCATCTGATGATCTATGACATCTTCCGCTATGTGGCTGAGAATCTGGTGTTCCTGGCCAAGTGCGATAAGAAGAACGGCAACAGCGCCGAGCTGAATAAGAAGGTGGTGCTGTTTGACGAGATGACCATGGGCCAGATCATGGCCGGCTTCCCCGATCTGCTGGGTATCCCCTATCAGCTGATGCCCGTGTTCCTGGTGTCTGAGATCGACCAGCTGACCTGCGTTCCCTATATCGACGCGGTGGAGTCCTTCGGCCTGCCCGCCGATACCTGCCCGGTGCCCTCCTCCGAGTGCGGCGCGCTGGTCATCGACGCCCTGCCCCATATGGGTAAGTGCTTCATCTCCTCCTCCATGCCCTGCGACGGCTCCACTATGGCCTCCAGCTATATGTCCCGCCGCTTCCCCGACCTGCCTGTGTTCCACTTGACCTTCCCCGTCCGCTACGAGTACGAGGAGACAGTGGAGGACGCCGCCGAGGATATCAAGGCCTGCATCAGGTTCGTGGAGGAGCAGACCGGCGCCAAGTGGAGCTGGGACGCCTACTTCACCGCCATGAAGCGGTTCAATGAGGAGACCAAGTACGAGCTGGAGAAGTGGGAGGTCAACAAGACCGCCAAGCCCCAGATCCTCGGCCCCTGCTACGAGCTGTTCCGCAAGTGGAACTACGAGATGGACGGCGGTGCCGATCCCCGCGTGATGAAGACCTGCAAGAAGGTCAACAAGCTGATGCTGCAGGCCTACGACCGGGGCGAAGAGGCCTGGCGCGGCAAGATGAAGTACCGCGGCATCGTGTGGTCCTGCCCCGCCCACTATTACGCCAACTTCTCCAACTGGCTGGCCAACTGCTGGGGTGTGGACATCCTGGTGGAAATGGAGTCCCTGAACTTCACCAAGCCCCTGGAGACCGAGGACAAGGAAAAGGCCCTGATGGATCTGGCCCGTCTGTACGAGCGCATGGTCATGCGCCGTCACACCAACGGCGGCTACCGCAACGTGGTGGACGAGCTGTGGCGTCAGTGCGAGGCCTGGAACGTTGACATCATCATCATGTATCAGAACGTGGCCTGCAAGAACATGGCGACGCTGCAGGGTATCCTGGACGATCAGGCCCGCGAGCAGAAGCGCCATATGATCTGGATCGAGCACGATCTGATGGATCCCCGTACCGTGTCCCGCAAGACCATGCGCGGCAAGGTCAACGAGTACATGCGCACCGTCATGAAGGCGGAGCCTGTGGATCCCTCCCTGCTGGAGTTCGACGACGATATCTGCATGTAAGCATTTCCCATTGAATCTATCATTTAAAGGAGTAATACGACATGAAATATTTTGGCGGCTGCGACGTAGGCTCCACCTACACCAAGGCAGTAATCT
>ERZ827520.2271-NODE-2271-length-18432-cov-4.805953_pt1 | contig 18432 bp, 18 predicted proteins | sample MGYA00519581_ERZ827520 | MGnify/ENA primary metagenome ERZ827520 (study PRJEB31778, sample SAMEA3449339) | human gut metagenome | biome: human gut; feature: human-associated habitat; material: faeces | place: United Kingdom | collected 2010/2012 ...
CGCGGATGCACCCGCCGATGCAGGTGGCCGCGCCGCCGAAGGGCTCGATCTCGGTCGGGTGGTTATGGGTCTCGTTTTTGAATTGAACCAGCCACTGCTCGGTTTTGCCGTCGATCTCCACCGGTACCTCGATGGAGCAGGCGTTGATTTCATCCGATTCGTCGAGGTCGGGGATCATGCCGCGCTTTTTCAGCAGCCGCATCCCCATGGTGGCCATATCCATCAGGGTGACATTTTTCTGTGCGATCCGTTCGCCGTATACTTCCTCACGCGCTTCATAATAGGCGGCGAGGGCGGCCTCGATCGCTGCGGTGAGCGCGCCCCTCTGCACCTCGATTTCTTCCAGCCGGGTGAGGAAGGTGGTATGCCGGCAGTGGTCGGACCAATAGGTGTCGATCACCTTCAGCTCGGTAAGGGAGGGATCACGATGCTCCTCGTCCCGGAAATAGGACTGACAGAACTTCAGGTCGGCCGCCGACATGGCGAAGCCCATCGACTTCCAATAGTCCTCGATCTCCGCGTCGGTCATGGCGGTGAAGCCCTCCACCCGCCGGACGTTTTCCGGGGCGGCGGCGGTCATATCCAGCGTATCCGGCTTGTCCAGGGAAGCAATCCGTGATTCCACCGGATTGACCAGATACTGCTGCACACGGAGGAACTGGTCGTCCGTCAGTTCGCCCTTCAGGCAGATCACGCGGGCCGTCGCCACCCGGGGCCGTTCGCCCTGCGTGAGCAGCTGGACGCACTGGGCCGCCGAGTCGGCCCGCTGGTCGTATTGCCCGGGGAGGTATTCCATGGCGAAAACGCGCCAATCCTCGCCGGCGTCGAAGGTCTCTTCGTATACGTCGTCCGCGTTCGGCTCGGAGAACACCGTGACCAGCGCCCGCTCAAATTCCCCGGCCGTCAGCCCTTCCACATCGTAGCGGTTGAGCAGACGGAGGGACTCAATGGCGGTCATGCCGAGATTGTCCCGCAGGTCGTCCAGCATGTGGCGCGCTTCCACGTCGAAGCCGTCCCGCTTTTCGACGAAAACCCGAATCACGTTTGACATAATCCGATTCCTCACTTTATAAACATTAATAGCCAATAGACAGGAATAGTTTATCATAAATTACAGGGAAGAAAAAGGGGGAAAGAACGAAAAAAGCGGGGCTTTTTCCGAATGGGTTTTGTACTAATCGGTAGGATAAGGGGACCGGAGACAGGAAAAGAAGAGGAAAATGGCCGGATACAAAACGGCGAAAGGAATGAGGACGCCGCAAAGTCGTTGAAAATCCGGTTTCTAATCCGGTTTCTGTCGTTTGCGTCTTGATTCAATAGCAAAAAAAGCCTATAATAAAAGCTCAGTATGGGGTTGTGTTCCCCTGCGGTGTGACGGGAAGGACTGACAGCAATGACCGATTTCCTCAAGCGGACATGGGCGGAGATCAATCTCGACGCCATTCAACATAATTTTCGGACAATCGCCGGTTCCCTGGCTGAGGGATGCCGGGCGATGGCCATCGTCAAGGCGGACGCTTACGGACACGGCGCGGGCTATGTATCCCGCGCGCTGCGGGCGGCAGGTGCGGATTGGTTCGGGGTCTCCAACCTCGACGAGGCGCTGCAGATCCGTAAGGCCGGTATTTCGGAATCCATCCTCATTCTCGGCTATACCCCGCCTAAGGAGGCGGCGCGGCTCGCCGCCTTCGGTATTACCCAGACGGTATTCGACCGGGAATACGGGGAGGAGTTGAGCAGGGCCGCCGCCGCCGCCGGGGTGAAGGTACGTATCCATGTGAAGCTGGATACCGGGATGTCCCGTATCGGTTTTCTCTGCCAGAAGGAGGACGAGTTGGCGGCAATGGCGGACAAGGTGGCCGCGGTCTGCCGGCTGCCCGGCCTGATCCCGGAAGGGGTTTTCACCCACTTTGCTTCTGCGGACGAAGAAGGCGGGGAGGCGTTCACCCGGCTTCAGTTTTCCCTCTTCCGGCAGACGATCGGGGAATTGGAGGCGCGGGGTGTCCATTTTCTTCTTCGGCATTGCTGCAACAGTGCGGCGACCATGCTGTATCCGGAAATGCATATGGATCTGGTGCGGCCGGGTCTTATCCTATACGGGTTGCTGCCCGCCTCTTGGCTGGACGGCCGTTTGCCCCTGCAGCCGGCAATGGAGCTGAAAACCGTGGTGTCCATGGTGAAAACCGTCCCTGCCGGGTCGGTTGTCAGCTACGGCCGGACCTATACGGCGGAAAGCGCTACGATGTTGGCAACGGTGCCGATCGGGTATGCCGACGGCTATCCCCGCTGCTTTTCCAATAGGGCGGAGATGCTGGTGAACGGCCGGCGGGTTCCGGTTGCCGGCCGGGTATGCATGGACCAGTGTATGCTGGATGTTTCCAACATAGCGGACGTACGGGAGGGCATGGTGGTGACTGTGTTTGGCCGGGATGGCGAAGCGAGCCTTCCGGTGGAGGAATTCGCGGCGCTTTCCGGTACTATTAATTATGAGTCCATTTGTCTGATCGGTAAGCGGGTGCCCCGGATATTCCAGAGCGGGGGCCGCACGGTAGGGCAGTTGAATTATATCGTGCCGGAGAATTGATACGGCGGCGCAACCTGGATAGAAAAGTACGGGAAAGTGAAAGGAGGGGGATCGGATGGCGGAGTATGTCGCGACAACGCTGGAGCGGTCGATTCCGATTCAGAAAATTGTAACGGTGCATTATTTTGAATATGCCAAGGATTACGTGTTTGAGGGAGAGCGGCACGATTTTTGGGAAATCCTGTATGTCGACAAGGGTGAGGTAGAGGTTATGGCCGGCGAGATCGGCTATAAGCTGCGTCAGGGGGAAATGATTTTCCACAAGCCGAACGAGTTCCATAATGTATTCGCCAACGGCGTGGTGGCGCCCAATCTGGTGGTGATTTCCTTCGAATGCAGCGCTCCCGCAATGACGTATTTTGAGGGCAAGGTGATTGCTGCGGGAGAGGATGAGCGCGCCCTGTTTGCCCGCATCGTCCGGGAGGCGCGGGACACCTTTTCCTCCCCGTTGGACGACCCTCGTCTGACCTGCCTGGAACGGGCTTCCTCTCATGCGTTCGGCAGCGAGCAGATGATCGGTATCCTGCTGGAGGAAATGCTGATCCGCCTGATCCGCCGGGGCGCGGAGGAAGCGCGGGGAGTAAAGATTTCCTCCTCGGTTAAGCTGCGGTCGGATAACGATCTGGTCAAGCGAGTGATCGCCTACATGGAGGAAAATGCGGCCGGAAGCCTGACCTTTTCGCAGGTCTGCCGCTTTTCCGCGCAGAGCGCGACCAATCTGAAAACGATTTTCAAATCGGTGACCGGCTACGGTGTGATGGAGTATTACCGGATGCTCAAGATCGAGGCGGCGAAAACCATGCTGCGGGAAGGGGATGGGAATATCACCCAGATTGCCGACCGCTTGGGTTATGCCTCCGTCCATTATTTTTCCCGGTATTTCAAACAGGCGACCGGTATGACGCCCAGCGAGTATTCCCTGTCTATTCAGGCGAAATGAGACGATCCGCGACGGAAGGCTTTACATAAAAAGGAATCTGAATTTCCTTGTTCTATCTACTATCTATAAGAAAAAACGCCTCGCTAAAAGCGAGGCGTTTTTTCGCTGGTTTACAGTTCAATGTCGTAATCCGAGGGCTTCTTTTTTCTGGGACCCCGCTCCTGCGGCTGGTTCGCGAGGGAACCGAGGGATACGCCGGGCACCGGCGCTTCTCCGGACAAAGCGCCCTCCGTGTTCTGTTCCGTTCGCTTCCATTCGTCCGCCGAGTCCGCCGCTGCGCTATCCTCATCCGAAGGGCCTCCGCGGAAATCCCCATCGGAAGGACCGGGGGGGAAGGGGCGAGGGACGCTGTCCAGGCCGCTGTCCGGGCCGCCGTCCGGGTCGTTGGGATTCTCCGGGTCGTCCCCATCCTCATCCGCCGGTTTCCGGAGGAAGAAGAAGTAGAGCAGCACACCCGCGCCGCCGAGCATCAGGACGCCGACAAGGATGATTACAATCACAAGCCAGGGAATCCCACCAGTGGAGAAATTTTTGGAGGTGGGCGACTCAAAGCCGAGGATCGCCACCGAGGACAGGCTGGTAACCTGGAAGGAAAGCGAGCCGTTTTCCACCGTGGTGTCGATAAAGCGGGTGATGCCGTTTTCCCCGATGACGGCGGCCACCACCAGATACTTATCCTCGTCGCTCATGGATTTCGGAACCGGCAGCTCCACAGTGACTTGGCCGCCCGGCATTGCAATCGTCGTATCGACGTTTTCCGCCGTGTTGACCATATGCAGAGACAGGTCAAGCGGAATACGGAGCGTGTCCTGCGGGGAATAGATGCTGAATTTCGACTGGCCGCTGATCGCCGCCGAAATATGCTGGTCAGTGACCGTCAAGGCGGAGGTTCTAGCCTCCATCATCAGGACGGCGTTGCTCTGTCCGACCAGGGCGTTGTACAGCTCTTTGCCGAGCAGCAGCCTGGCGCTTCCTGCAAAATTGTCGGAGGAAAGGCCGAAATTCTTGGCTACCTGGGTATCGAAGCTGGTGTTGACCGCGATTCGGTCGCCCACAACCGCCGTGGTGCCCGCGCCCTGTATCATCGCATAGGTTGGAACGGTGGTGGACACGGCAGTCGCCGTGGTCTGGGAAGCGGAGTGGGAAGCTGTGGTGGGGCCGTTCGGATTTGTTCCGGTCGTGGTGCTGTCCACCGTCGTGGTGTTGGGAGAAGTGGGAGTAATGATCGGCTCGCCGAGCGACGCCGTACACCCGACATAGCTGACGGAATTGACCGTCCGGTTTTCCGCTGTGCAGAGGATGACCGTCTGATCCGAAGGCGCGGCGATGCGGAAGGTAACCCTGCCGTCCGCGGCGGTGCTCTCCGTCGCCTGTTTGACATTGGCGTAAAACAGGTTGATGGGATAGTCCTTAATCGGACGTCCGTAATTGTCCTGAATCTGTGCGCTGACCTGGCCGTTGGCAATAGTCAGCGTCATTTTGGTAGTCAACTGGCCTGCTACATCCACCGGCCGGTCGGCGTTGATCGTGCGTCCGTCGCTGAGCTGGTAGGTCATATCATAAATGCCGGGGTTTAAATCGCCCAACGGGACAGAGAAATCGCCGGTAGAGTCGCTGTCGCCCCGCACCGTTCCGTCAATCACCACAACCACCGATACGCCGGGCAGCTCGGAAGCGTTCCATCTGATCGTCAGGCTTTTGCCGTCGTGGTTCACAAAGGAAAAGGTCGGTTCCTTTGCCGGCGAAGTAGGGAGAGAGGTAGGCGCCGTTTCGGTAGAAGAGGTGCTTTCCGTCGGTTCCGTATCGTCGCCAGGCTCCGCAGACACTATGGCAGTCAGCAAAGAGACAAGCATCGCTGCGGACAGCAGGGCAGCAATCCATTTTTTCATAAAGGCGTTCCATCCTTTCCATGCGACGCGTGACAAATGAAATGGCAATGGAGCTAATGGCCGCATACATATAAGATACCATACTTTTTGGAAAAAGTAAACGGACAAACATATTCTGCTTCTGGCGCGTTTCTTAAAAGCGGATTCACGCCCACGGGGGATAGCCCCGTTTCCTGAAGATTGACGAGTTCGCCCCGTTCATTTTATGAAAAAACGAAACAAGGTATGCCTTGAGAGGAGACGCTGGATAAGGGTCGTTTGGAATCGGTTTCACTTCCGGCGGAAACGGCGGAGAAGCAATACCGTCAGAGAGAGAAGGAACACGGCCAAACATACCGCCAGAACAATAAGGCCCGCGAAGCCGAGAGGGGTACGCAACAGCTCTGTTATACCTTGTTTCCCCGGAAATTATTTCAGGGGATTCGCTGAAAAAGGGGACGGAAACGAATCGGCCGGCTTTTCGGCTTGCCTTTTCGTGTAATCGATATGGCCCGACAGCTCAATGCTGTCCATATATTTATCATACGCATGCTTGCCTTCCCGTTTAATTGCCTTGTCCATAACGACCTGCACCATACATTGATTCGTCTGATTCCAAAACATGATCCTCATGGACGCTTCCATAAGGGAGGACCTACCCGAAATCGCTAAAGCGCTGCCTTCTTTTTTTGCGGCTGCGGTATAAAAAATTTCGTTGTGCGCTCTTTGTAATTCCGCTGTCACATCTTTCAGCTTCTCACCCGGGCCCATTGCTACCTCCAGAGCCTGTATGGAGACTTTGGAAAAGTCATTTTCAATGACAGCGTTGACCATTGAGAGGGAGTGCGGGCGCAGTTGGAGCGCATGAAAGAATTATGCAGAGAGCGAAATAATCTGTATGAAAAGCAGAATGATTTGAAAGGGCAGAAGCAGAAAATAGAGAAATCGTTGGAACGATAATGAATGTGGGGCATGGAGATTGCTATGCCCTATATTTTAGTTGTAAATAGAATTAGAAAGTAGTATAATCAAATTTGATTCATCAGTTTGAAGGTCTATTAAAGAATAGGAGAACTGGTTGTGGAAAAACGAAAAGAGATAAATGACAATTTAGTTAAGTGGATAGTGAATAAAGTAAGTACAGAATATGCCAATGATGTCAGCCTTGTATTAATATATGGTTCATATGTTAATGGTACTGCTAATAGCAAATCAGATGTTGATTGTTATTATATTCCTAAATCAGAGCGTGGATATGATTTAGCAGTTGATTTTATTATAGAAGGTGTAGCATATGATATATTTCCGATATCGTGGAAAAGAGTAGAAAAAATTGCCGATTTGTTTGAAAATATGTCACCACTAGTTGGTGATGTTAATATCATTTATTCCAATAGTGCAGACGATGTAGAACATTTTAAAACGATGCAGGCAAGATTGAAAAGTAATCTATTAAATGATAAATATGTCAAAGAGATAGCTACAAGGCGATGTGAAGAAGCGGGCAGGTTTTGCACTATGCTGAATCAAAATCATAGTGCATCAGAGGTTCGGAAAATAGCAGGGTTCATTATCATGACACTTGCTGATGCAGTGGCTGTATATAATCATGATTATTATCATTTTGGATTGAAGAAACAATTTGAAGATTTACAAAATAATATTCCAAATGTTCCTCGCAATATTGTAGATGGATATCAGAATGTAGTTAAAGCAATTGATATTGGTGATGTTATAAAATATGCGATGAAATTATTTGAAGATGTATGCGAATACCTGAATGTAACATTTACTTTGCAAGAGGTATCTGAACACAAAAGTCAAATAGTAAATAAGGTAGATGCTTCATGGCTTGCGTCATTATATGAAGAGATTAGTTCCACATTCAATAAAATATATGTGTGTTGTGAAACAGGAAATTATATATTAGCGTTCCTTTCCGCAGTATGTCTTCAAAGAGAATTGGATGATGCGAAAGAAGCGGGGTGTCCCGTTTACGATTTGTTAAGTAACTTTAACTATAAAGAACTTTATAAACTATCCGAAACGGCTCGAAAAGTAGAAAGTGATTTTGTACAACTGATTACAGATCATGGGGGATATATAAAGCAATATGACAGTTATGAACAGTTTGAATTAGCGAAATTGTAGAGCAGGTATTTATTCAATTCCGGTTAGTATGGGAATAGGATGTTTTGCTGATTACTACTTGGTGATACGAAAGACATGGTGCTAGCACCATGTAGCAAGAATAATTAAAGGAAAAGATTACGTTTTAGGTATATTGGAAACTCTATCTTATAAGGTTTTAAAGTAGATTTTTATTGTGCAATACTTCAAAATGGGTTGCCAATTTGCAGGGATTTGTTATAATGAATGCATGGCAACATTTTGGCAACAGAAAATCAGCAAGCCATAATAAATGATGTAATTAAAGTAAAAACAGGTGTGTATTTGCATAAAACTTAAACAAATGCAGTTAATAACAACGAAGAACACGCCGAAAGCATTTGCTCCCAGCCGATCGGCCAAGTCAGTTCATAATACAGCGTTGTAAAGGGCTTACCCTTTTCTACCTTTATCAGTTGCATTGTTTACCTCCTATCTCCAAGCATAAAAATAAAAAGGGTATGCTATCGTCATGATAGCATACCCTTTTAAAAGCTGCAAGGCGGACTTACTTGAAGTAACGGTTCAGCAGGCCCTCGAACGCCTTGCCGTGACGGGCCTCGTCCTTGGCCATCTCATGCACAGTGTCGTGCACAGCGTCATAGCCCAGTTCCTTAAAACATAGGTTTCATGCGGGTTTGCGGCGGTTTTGAATATCCACTTTGCTATAAAAACGTAACTTTGGAATAGTTGAAAGTATCCACTTTTTATCCACTGGAAAGGGGTACTGAAACTATGGCGAAACAAGATACTACAGGTATTTATCAGCTTTCAAACGGTCACTGGGCTTACCGTTATACAATAACGAATAAGGGCAAGCGGAAAGAAGTCCGCAAGGCAAAAGATGAGTTCGGGAATCCCTTAAAAACCAAAAGACAAGCGATTGCCGCAAGGAAAGCGGCTTTGGAAAAGGAACAGGCACCCCGCTCTCCTATTGAGCGAAAAACGGTAGAACAACTTTATAAAGAATATTGCGAACATGGCAGAAGCGGCAAGGCGTATGCCACTATCAAGAAGCAAGACAGCCTATGGAGAAACCATTTGCAAAAACGATTCGGTTCCCGCTTGCTGGATGAAATCAGCGTTGCGGAAATCAATGACTATCTTTCCGCCCTCTATTACACCGAAGGGCGTGCTTATAAGTATGTGGAATCCTTCCTGAAAATGTTCTATCTGATTTTCGGTCAAGCCTATTCCCGCAATTATTTGGACGTTGACACCTATAATAAGCTATGTATCAATAAGGATACCAAAATCCATATGCCGAAAATGAAGGTGGACGAAGATACCGACATTGTATCCTTCAGCAGGGAAGAAATTCAGCGGTTAGATGAATACTTCACAGGCACAAACGCCGAAACCGCTTATATGCTGGGACGGTACTGCGGCCTTAGAATCAACGAGTGCTACGGCTTGAAATGGGAAAATGTCAATCTTGAAAAGGGTACAATTACCATAGACAGGCAAATGCAGTATCAGGAAGGGCTGATTAAATTAGTCCCGCTCAAAACACGGAACGCCCGCCGCACTTTGTATCTGTCCCCCGCTTTGAAGGCACACTTTACAGAACTGAAAAAGCAAAGGGAAACGGCACAAACAGAACTTGCGGCACAACGGGAACAGAATCAAACCTTTATCACGGATATAGACGGGAAGAAAATTTCCTCTTTGGAACTGGTCAATTCCCTTCCAAACGGCAAAATACAGACGGTCAATTCCATGAAGTACCATTCCCGCACGATAAAGGAGCAACTGCAAATAGAGTTCAAATACCACTATCTGCGTCATACATACGGCACACGGCTTGCGGAGATGAACACACCGTCCCATATTTTACGGAATCAAATGGGACACGCAAATATCAACGTCACACAACGATATTATATCGCCGTTTCGCAAATAGGAATTGACCTGCTGATGAACAACTTAACACGCATATAAACCAAAAGGGCAAGCCGAAAAACAAGCGGCTTGCCCTCTCTTTTTAACATCTTTTAAGAACTCCTGATAACTTTCAAGAACTAACGAACAACTTTTGACATCTTCCTACCATAAAGCAAGAACTATTGAGAACTTTCCGACTTCTTTTTGCGGTTGCGTTTCAGGGTATAAACTCCATAGGTATCTTTGAGCAACGCCTTCATTTCCTGTGCCACTTCCTGCGGCTCTATGACTTTTACTTCCTTCCCCAGACCGAACAGCCAGCCATAAAACTGCGGGCTGACCGCAATACTTTCGGTTATCTGGAAATATCCCTTGCCCGCTCTCGTGATACGCACATCAAGGCCGAAACGGTCAAGGACTACCCCCGCTAAGTAGTTCGGAAATTGAATGGTTACCCGCTCCACCTTCCCGCCGTACATGGAGAAGTTTTGCTTGGTGTAATTCTCGATATCTTCAATTTGCGGCGGGCAAAGGGACTTTGCCCTTCTCCCGTCATACTTGTTCAGCGTATCGACCTTTTCCATGCGGTCAACCCGAAAATGCTTGACTTTATAATCTGGGGAATGAACTTCATCCGCTTCCACCGCAAGCAAGTAGTAGTTTTCCTCCGCATAGATTAACGCACAGGGAGAAACAACATACTCTTTCCCGTCATGGCGTGCCCGCCGTTCCTTTGACGGTAAATATTCGATATATTGAAAAGACAACAGCAGTTTGTCTGCAATCGCTCTGTGTATCATGTCAATGTAGCGGTAAATCCCTTCATTCCCACTTTTGACGTGGTTTCTGTGTACTTGCCCCTTTAACTGCTCCGCTTCGTATCGACTGCACAGGCCGCACAGCTTCTTTGTCAATTCCTCGGTTTTCTTTTCGGAGAGAAACTTTGACACCTGCACGCAATCCAGCAACAGCTTGATTTCTTCCAAAGTAAATTCACGGGATAACACCGCATAGGCCAGCTTGGGGCGTGGTTTCTTCTCAATATCCAGCCCCGCTTGCTCTAATGCGGAAATGTCCTGCTCTATGGTACGCCTGTCCGCTTTGAGCCTTCGGGCGATTTCTTCCATTGTGATATAGTGGTTTTCGTCTGTTTCGGTTAGGAATAAGCGGCGTAAATACAACAGCCGCTCCTGTTTGCTTGCCATAGCTTCACCTTCTTTTTTGAGGTATATCATAATCATATCGGAATATTCTGGAAAATGCAACTTTATAAAGAAAATAGGCTGACAGCGTAATAACTGCCAGCCCATTTTATACGGGTTTGTTGGGGTGCATGGGGTGTTTTTTTAGGAAAATTCCAGTGGTTTCACAACGTATAGCCCTGGGTATAAAAAGTGAATGAAGTAGTATTCCCACCCGTCTTATCTGCATTAGCTAACTGCTATGGCGTACCATTTTCCGTTTTCAAGTACACAGATAAACGGTATATCTTGTGCTTCTCCTTCATCACCCGGAACCTCAAGCGGAGATGGCGTATAAGCGGAAATGGTATACATCATTATCTTTTCCGCATTAGTCGATTTTGTTGCAGTACAATTATTCAAATACCATTCGTACATTTCTTCGCCCTTAGCCAGTTCATTTTTTTCTTTAAATTCTGCAAGCCTTATTATATCGGTATTATTTTCACCGCCGCCGATAGTCCAAGCAGTATTTTCTTGATTAACGGCCTCTAAAAGATGCAGATAGTCTGGCGGCACAATTTTTTTGCAGGCATCTATATTCTTCGCTGAAAATGTTTTACAGTACTGTTCTATGGCCTTTTCCGGGGAAGAGTGTTCTTCAGCTACTGCGGGAGTTGACACCGGCTGACTCTGGTTACTGGATACCGTTATATTCTCTGGCTTACTGCTCTCTGTTTCCTGTTGCGGCTGACCACTGCACCCGCTTAACAGACATAGGCATACCAAACCGCAAAAAATACTTTTGATTTTCATTGTTATGACCATTCCTTTCCGCTACGCTCCAAGGCACCAAAGGGGAATGAAACCATCTTGACCTGTGCAACGCAGCATGGTATAATTTGTTTTAGAATAGTGACCTCCCGGTGTTTGGCGTAGAATTTACCGTCAATTTTATGCCTGACATGCAGGTGTTGTGGTAAAAGCCTTGGCCTATTCTTTATCTAAGACGGAATAGCGTGCAAAAACAGTCCAGAAACTGGGCTTTATTTTTTGTACGCTTTTTTCAATTTTGCCTGTTTTCGGCCTGATTTACAATGTTTCAACCTTACCCGCTCCTTTATTTAATGGCTTTTTGAATTTTGTTTATGTCATCAATATCAAAAGAAGTAGTTGATTTTATCCGTCGAACTTCAATCATAAAATTAGAAAAGTTTTTCTTTGCTTCCATTTCTGCCTTTTTTTCCAGATAATCCTCATCATTATAGTTAAGACTATAATCTTCATCCGTTCGCGTCGCTATCCTGTATCCAACTGAATTGTAAATAACCAACGCCGTTGCTTCTGTAATACCACCGCCTTTATTGTCAGCATTAAAGTCTACTAAAATAAAGGTGTCTCCGTTTTCCTCATTACCCATAGATATATTTGAAAGCCGCATACTTTCGGGCCGCAGTAAGGTTTTTTGAATTTCTTTTACTGCTGAATACACTACCTTTTCTTCTCCACTAAAAAATATTGTAGGATTCAAGATAAAAACCATTACTGTAATAATTCCTAAAGTTGCAATAATTGAAACGGGTAGGATAATTTTCCATTTCTTTTTCTTTGGTTGCTTTGCTTCAAGTGATAACATTTCTACCATTTCCGCTTGTCGTTCCTGTACATTTTCAATCAATGTATCGCAGAATGGACAAAAACCTTTTTTCATGGTTTCGTCAAAGGTTTCTATCACTCCACCGCAATGGGGACACCGCAATGGTTTTACCGCCATACTCTACCCGCTCCTTAACTTAATATTTCCTATGCGGCGGCCAGGCCGCACAATAGGCGATTACATATATAAAGACCTCTCTAAATAGGAAAACGACGAAGTACTTTTTAACTATTTTCAATTATACTCAATTTGTTAAGTATAGTCAAGAGCTTGGGTATGCTACACTGAATACGGTGATAGCATTGATTAGTTATGAACCGTTCTATAACACTCTTCTGAAAAAAGGAATAACAGAATATCAACTAATATTTAAAGAGGGATTTTCCGCCAATACAATCCACCGAATGAAACACGGCCACGATATAAGCACAAAGACGATTGACGCCTTGTGCTTTGTTTTGAATTGTGAAGTAGCAGACATTATCAAGCATATCAAAGAATAAAGCAGACAGGGATTTTCCTGTCTGCTTTTCGTTTACTTGAATTTACATAGGGCCTTATAAAGAGAATCACAGCTTTTATCTAAATTCCGAACATCTAAATGTAACTGGTCTATTTTCTTCGATAACTCCTTGATAGCCCCATAGTCGATATGCGTATTATTTTGACTTACCATCATATCCATTTGAATCTCTTTCAGTTGTGTGATTATCATGGATTTAACCCCCCTTAATTCGTCAGAAATAATTTCTCGTAGTCTCATATCATCATTTGTCTTTGCAAATACTTCTGCTATAGCATTATTCATTGTCATGCACTTCCTTTAATATATTTTCCGTCTGCTCCCCCTTGCGGGGGGCAGCGGTTATTTTTTATTTCTTTGCGAAAATCTCTAAATCGTAGAATTTCTATATACTAATCCGATTTTCATTTTTTCTCTATCCAGTAATGGCGATTGTCTGGCTCCCTTGTATAGACAAAGCCCCATTTCTCTACAAAGGTTTTTAGATTTCTGGAAATCTGTTTTCTATGCGGTAAAACAGCGTTCAGCTTATTCAATAACTCTTTTCTCTCTGTATCGTCTAAACGGCGGCCGCAGTATGGCTCTATTATCTCTATCAGCTTATCTTCTTCCACCTCATAGGCCACTTGCTCCCGCTCCATCACACGGCGGACATAGCCCGCTCGGTCGGCTCTCCATTCCTCATAGTCCGCCCATTTTTGCTCCTGCTCGGGCATATAGAAGCGGTTAAGGAGGAAAGCGTCTTGTGTCTCGGAGTAGTAAAGAACGCCGCCGTATTGCTTCTTGACAAATTCAATATACTGCTTTTTTTCTTCTGGATTTTCATAGCCTCGCAAGGTGCGGTTGTGGTTTTCTCTCTGTTTTTGCCCGTTGCTATAATAGCCTCGATACCCTCTTACCAAACAATGGCCGTTTCCGTCTTTTATGTAGAAATTTTCTACCCCGTGCCGCACACGGCCCGAACACTGAATAAGGGAAACGGAATCCCGCAATTCGGTTATAATCGTTTTCACGCGGCGATCTTTTATATTGATACCCTCCCGCAGTCTGGAAGTAGCTATGACAATATCCACAGTTTCGGAAAAGCGTTCCTGTTCACGGAGAGAACGCTCACACAGCCCCTCTATTCTCTCCCGCTCTTTAATCTCCTGCGTAGAGGTGTAGACCTTTTTCCGCTTTTCTCTCTGACTGGTAACAGCCGTAGCCCGAAAGCCTTCTTCGTTATACTGCTTTTCCAGTTCATAAGCGTGTTTGGTGTCCGCCACATAGTATAGAATCTTGTTATCCTCTCCGGCTTGCTTCAAAAGGGTGGCGGCGGTATTCCCGGGGATAATTCCCACGTGCTGCGGCTCCGCCTTGTGGCAATCGCTGTAATCCAGCATTTTATAATCCACGGTTAGCCCGCTCTTAAATATCCGTTCCGGGCAGGCACTCATTAAGATAACGGTGGTTTCCGGGGCGGCGGCTTCTAAAACTTCCAGAGAGGCCAGCGGGGCCGCCGCAAATAAGGTGTCGGTCATCAGGGAGTGGCATTCATCCATCACGATATAGCGGAAGAATCCACTACGGGCCAGTTCCCTATATTCCGCAAGGTGGTTTCCTATATCCCAGCTATGCCCATAGAAGAAATTGCGGCCTTGCGGCGGCTCTCCTATGCGGCAGAAGATAACAGAGGGGGCAAAGCCCTCCTTGTCGGCTTTCTCTTGTAACTGGCGGCCTAACTGCTCCACCGTGGCCTTGCGGCTCGTAATAAAGAGGACAGGCCGCCCGCTCGCCATTTGCGGCAGGACGTGCAGACAAAAGTAGTTCTTACCCGCTCCCACAGGGGCTTTTATCATCAGGCGGTTATATCCCGCCAGTTCCTCTATTGTTCCCGCCCCTATATCTTCCATATCGTATTGAATTGCGGCGGCTAAATACAGCTTTTCCTTATTACCCATTGCCCGCTCACCTCTCTAAAAGGCGTTCTATGCGGTCAAGGCGTTCTTTTCCGATATTGCAATCCTCCCGCTTCCATTGCGACAAAAGGGAACGGGAAACGCCCGCTTTTCTTGCCAGCCAGTTCCAGCTTCTCTCATTCTCCCGCAGCCATATCGGGACAAACGCCCGCAAGCGTTTGTTTTGCTCATAATCTACCATAGTATGATTTTCCTCCTTACGGCGGTGCAATAGTTTGTCCATCCTATCGGTGCAATAAAGGGGAGCAAGCAAGAGGAAGCCCGCTCCCCGTAGCACAAGGGTAATGATGGAAAAACGGTTTTTAACCGCCTATATATTAGTGTTTTTCGGGAGGAAAATCTTTAATATTTTGGTGCAATATTTTTTCTATTTCCTTTTTTCTTTCTATAATAATTATACCGCACTTTTCGACAAAAGGCAAAGATTTGACAAGGTCGGAACAACCGACAAAGTGAGTGATACCAACGGTTTGCGGATTTTCGTCTTTCACTTTTCGGCTCCTACCCGTTTCTTATCTTTAAGACTGTTTCCCCGCACATATGAAAGAAAATACGGCTTATATAAATGTGCGAAAATCGTAATCTGCTATGATTTCTATATATAAGAATGATTTTCGCAAAATTCGCTTTTGCTCTCTTGTTGCTCTTTTCTTTTGTGCGGCTGAACCCCCTCGGGGGCGTGCGTGCGACAGCACGCACGGGGGGCGAGTATAATCAAGGGCTACGCCGCTGTTAGCGGCGGCAAAGGGGAACGGGAAAGGAAATAGTCTTGTGCGAAAATCGCTAAGTGGTAGGATTTCTATATATAGAACAGATTTTCGCAAAAAGAAAAGAGAGAAAGCCTATTTTGACTTTCTCTCTCTTATTGATTCGTGTTCATGCACTTTTCCGTTCTTCCTGTTTGCTTGTTTGCTCCATAGACAACAGCCTTGTTTCTGTTCTCCTTCCAAAATCACTTATCAGATTGCCCGCTTCATCAAAAGAAGGAATTTCCTTATAGTTGGGGAAGGTAGCCAAAAACCATTTCTTTACATTTTGATAGGCATTGCCGCCCTGCCCGCTCGCTAACTCTTTGACTTGCTCGAACTCTTTTAAGAGGATTTCCGCATTGTTCTGGCAACCGATAAAGGTAATCATATTCGCATAGGTCAGGTTGTCCCGCTTTTTGCCCTTGCGGTTAGTTTTTGGGGCTACAATCCGCATATCGGGTAATTCAGCACGCAAGGTCATAAGGGTTTGGTATGCGGTGCTGTCATAGGTTTCTGCCTTCTTCATAAAGGCTTTTGTTACAGTGATTGTTTTGCTTACAAAGTCAATCTTATATCCGTTTTTCATTACGCAACCTTCCCTTCCATAGATACAATATTGTCTGTTTTCTGTTCTTCTTTTTCTTCTAATTTCTTAAACCATTCTTCGTATTCTGGATATTTCTCGGTAAACCATTCTTTGACATAGGCATAAGGGGAAGGGAAAATACAGGAAGTTCTTTTTACTTTTTCAAATTCGGCAAGGTCAGTTTTTACGTTTTCAGAATTTTCACTGATATATACCTTCATGTTGCCATAGGTCAGATTGCGGTTTGTTTTTTTGCCGTCCTTCTTTTTGATTTCCCGAAATTTCATTTCGTATTCAGAATAATCCGCAAGCAAGGTCTTTAATTCTTTGTATTCGGGATTGTTGATATTGCTGGTTGCTTTCTTGTAAAATGTCTTTGACAGAGTAATGGTGCTGGTCATAATGTCGATAGTGTAGTTCGCGTTTTTCATGGTGATTTCTCCTTTCAGCGGTCGGTCGCTACCCTTTATTTTTGTTTTCTTGGGAAGGTGTCCTTCCCTTTACTGTGTCTATATTATAGCAGAGGGAGGACGCAGAAATATGCCCTTGTAGACCACCTAAAATCACGGCATATCCCACTATATCGCCCGCAAACCGCATAAATACGGGCTTTGCGGGTATGGCCGTCTTTTCTCTTATCATAAGGGGAAACTTTATAGCAAGGCCGCCGAACAATCAATGTGTGCGGCGGCTTTCTCAATCTGCTTTATTGTTGCTGTTTCTTCTTATATAATTGTCAAAAGATGAAGCAAAGGCTCTTATACTTGCTGGAAGTTCTTAAAAGTTGTTAGATAGTTGTTGTTTCATTAGGGTATGCCCTATTGAAACAAAGAAAACAACAATGTTTTATGTGTCATATAAATTATTATTTTTATTTGAAATGTTTCAAAAACTTAAAAATACCCTATTGACACATTTCCTAAAATATGATATACTTGAATTACAGAAAAGGGGGTGAGAACATGGCAAGAATCGGGTATATCAGAGTTTCTACCGAAGAACAAAATACCGCACGTCAGGAAAACCAAATGCAAGACCTTGACAAACTATTTATGGAAAAGGTCAGCGGCAAGTCCACCCAACGCCCGGAACTCAAAAAACTAATGGAGTATATTCGGGAAGGCGATACGGTTGTTGTGGAAAGCATTTCCCGCTTTGCACGCAACACAAAGGATTTGCTTTCTTTGGTGGAAGAACTCACGCAAAAGGGCGTTGCTTTCGTCAGCTTAAAAGAAGCGATTGACACCGCAACACCGCAAGGGCAATTCATGTTGACGGTATTCGGTGCAATGGCACAGTTGGAACGGGATTGTATTCTTCAAAGACAGAGAGAAGGAATCGCTATTGCCAAAGAAGAAGGCAAATACAAGGGCAGACAGCCGATAGCCGTTGATGAAGAACATTTTCAAAAAGAATGTGCTTTGTGGCGGTCGGGAGAAATCACAGCAACAGAAGCAATGAAGCGGTTAAACTTAAAACCCAACACCTTTTACCGCAGGGTAAAGGAAATGGGAATTTAGGAAAACCAAAATATCCACTTTTGACTATTCCACTTTTCCTGTGTTTTTATAGTATGTAGCAGTCGGATATCCACTTTTTATCCACTCCAACCCGCAAAACGGCAAAAAAGAGACGCCCGCCGAAAACGACGGACGCCTCAAAAGTCTAGTAATTATGCGGGTTTTCGCTTATTTGAAGTACCGGTTCAGCAGACCCTCGAAGGCTTTGCCGTGACGGGCCTCGTCCTTGGCCATCTCGTGGACGGTGTCGTGCACGGCGTCATAGCCCAGTTCCTTGGCTCTCCTGGCCAGCTGCATCTTGCCCTCGGTGGCGCCACATTCGGCGTCCACGCGCATCTGAAGGTTCTTTTCGGTGCTGTCGGTCACCACTTCGCCCAGAAGCTCGGCAAACTTCGCAGCGTGCTCCGCCTCTTCATAAGCGGCCTTTTCCCAGTACAGGCCGATTTCCGGATAGCCCTCACGATGCGCGACGCGGGACATGGCCAGATACATGCCCACTTCGGAGCATTCGCCGTTGAAGTTTGCGCGGAGCATCTCCACCACTTCGGCATCCAAGCCCTTGGCGATGCCCACGCGGTGCTCATCGGCCCATACGCGCTCGCTGGAGGCTTTCGCCGGGGCGGCGGGAGCGGCGGCCGGGGCGGCCTCGCCCATCTCCTTGAACTTGTCAGCGGTGGCGCCGCAGACGGGGCAGACGGCCGGGGCGGAATCCCCTTCATGGACATAGCCGCAGATCAGGCAGACATACTTTTTCATTTTTATAAACCGCCTTTCTGCGAAAGGCACCGACAAGGTAATGAAACGCAGGTGCTT
>ERZ827520.2300-NODE-2300-length-18199-cov-3.629519_pt1 | contig 18199 bp, 20 predicted proteins | sample MGYA00519581_ERZ827520 | MGnify/ENA primary metagenome ERZ827520 (study PRJEB31778, sample SAMEA3449339) | human gut metagenome | biome: human gut; feature: human-associated habitat; material: faeces | place: United Kingdom | collected 2010/2012 ...
CTCCTGCCGGAATGATTACAGCAATCCGCAACGCTAACACGCTGACCATCGACGGAACTATTTATGATGACTTCTATGTAGGGTCTTGAGTTCTTCTGTCATACTGACATGAAATTGAATTTTGGGTGCTGAAAGAAATATTTTTTAAAATAATCAAAAAAATATTTCCAAAAGGCTTGACAAAGCACCTTTGATATGCTATACTTATGGCACAGCAAAGGGTTGTGCCCAGGCTTTCGGTACATTGAACGAATTCGCAGTGTCAGACCGGCTCAAGGGAGTGGGGAACCGTTACGGGCAGAGCACGAGCAAATGTGATGCCCACAATGGCACCCCGATGCTTAACTTAATAAAAAACGCCGGAAGGCTTGCTTTGAACAGAGCAACTTCCGGGTGAATCACAGGATTTCACCCGGGCTCTGTCCGGAGAAGCCCTCCGGCTTTATTTTTTTGCAAAGGAGGTGAGATGGATGAAAGGAAAGAAAAATAATTCCAAAAAACAAAGAAAGGGAATCAACTATGACGCTATGAGATGCCCCTATTGCGGGGGTTCGGTGGTGTTTCGCAGCGCAGACGGGATCTATCATACCAACAGTAATCAAACAATGTTGTATGTATGTTCGCATTATCCTGAGTGCGACGCATATGTCCGGGTCCAGAACGGAACCCGTATTCCGATTGGGAGCATGGCAAACAAAAAACTTCGATCATTGCGCAAAACAGCACACGATTATTTTGATCAGCTCTATCAGTCCGGGCTGATGGAAAAACAGGAAGCATATCAGTGGCTTGCCGGTTTGATTGGCGCCCCTCTATCCGAGGCACATATCGGGTATCTCGGTGAGTATTACTGCAAACTTGTGATCGACGAGTGCCGTAAGCTCCTGAAGCGTAAGTGTTCGGATAAAATAGTAATCTATCTGGAGGACGAGAAGGTCGTATGAAGAAAGTACGTTGGTGTCTGATGCCGTTTTTCATTTTTCTGATGATTGTTCTTTTGTTTCGGTTTGTTCTGTTCATTGGGTTTGTACCATCGGAATCCATGGAGCCAACATTGAAAGCGGGAAGCCTTTTACTGGCTTCCCGTTGTTTTTCTGATATCCAGGTCGGGGATATTGTTGTGTTTCATCATCATGGAGAACTACTTGTCAAACGTGTGGCAGCTATCGGAGGAATGACAGTTTTGCTGAATGGAGAAGAGATAATTGTCCCATCGGGAAAGCTGGTTGTTCTCGGTGACAATTCCGAAAACTCTTTTGACTCACGATATTGGGAAGATCCATATGTAGACGAATGCGATGTGATCGCAAAGGTGGTTGAATTTCAGACGAAAGTATGATAAAATATATATGAAGAGGGATAAATAATATGATTTATAAATGCGGAAAGTGTCACTACTTATTTTCATCGGAAAAAGAACTGACAGATAAAAAGGATAATCGTTACCGCTGCCCGGACTGTGGCAAGTTTGCAGTGAGGATTGCTACCGAGGCGGAGCGAAAAGAATATGCGATACAGTTGCAAAGAGAGGATCCGTGGTTAGAAAAGGATCCATCTGAGAGGGGAGGTGCCAACCAATGAAAAGACGGTTCAAAGAAGCCAGATTACAAAAGCAGATGAAGGTCATTGAAGTGGCCAAACTGTTTGAGGTTGCACAATCTACCGTCAGTGCATGGGAGACAGAACGCAAAGAACCGAGCATTGATACGATTGCCCGGCTGGCGGAGCTATATGGTGTTTCTATTGAATATTTGCTTGGGTACGACTCTTTTGAGATGCTATCTAAAACAGAGAAAATCCCGACAGAATCGATAAGACTCTTTCACGGAAAGCCGGTGTGGGTATACGGAAAGGGTTGGGCATTGGTAAATGCCGAGAGAGGGGAAGTGGTCTATGCAGACGGCTGTGTTGACCGGATTGCGGATAATGCGGAGCTTTACTTTGCGCCGCCGGCTTACACAGAGTCGAATATCAGGACCGATCGTCCGCTGCTCTTGGATGAGATTTATACACAGACCACCGTTTGGGTTGAACCGATCTCTCAGGATCAGAAATTGAAGGATGTACTTCGTGGCACCTATGTTGTCAAAGGTGAATATGTAGAAAATACTCGTGGCAGTCGTTTTCATTTCGATTCCTATAGTGCCACATGGCTTGCTTATAAGGAGTAAAACATGTTCTTAAAATTTTGCATCAATGTCAACATAATTGCTATCGGTGGGAAAGTCACACACAACTTGGTGCTACCGCGAATGCAAAAAATGGTATCAACCAATATATCTGAATTTGAAGATAGCACAAAGAGTTTTCTTTCTCTTCCTGCTATGATTACAACTTCCTATGATAGAATTCTTACACTTATCATAAGAGGTCTTTTTTTGGTAAAATTAATTAAATCGACTGACATATGTACAGAAGCGGCGGTCTCCAGCAGCGCACGCTTAACGAGAGTTGTTTTCACGTGATCAATATTATTTCTTTTCCTGTTTTCGGAGGTTGCATTTCAAACCGTGGTGCTTTATGGGCTTCCGCCCGACTTGAGTTAATGTATGCGTTTATGGAAAAATCGGTTTCTATGTATGGTGATATGTAGACGGAGGAACTACACAGCATCACATTTAGTATTTTACGGGCAATTCAAAAAAGCCATGTAAACAAGAAGAAAAACAGGCAGAAAGAAAAGAGAAGAGCAGTCCTTCGGGTGTTTTGCGACCAAAGGGCGACGACAGGAATTTTGAAAAATTGGATGGTTGGAGGATAAGGGGGCTTGAAATAATTCGGCAACTATGATACAATAATAAAAACAGTATGTATGCAAAGGCATTGGCGCCAAAGCCAAAGATCGATTAAATGTCGGTAAACCGGTTGAAAGACCGGACAAAAAGCCAGATGGGGCGAAGGAGTGAGGTTCGCTGTGGCAGCCGGTTTCCGTAGAAAATTTCCGATGTACATAAAACGGTGTGTCTTCGGTATATCGTTGCCAATATGCCCGTCCGGAAGTTTTTTCTGACGGGCTTTTATTATATTTTATCATAAATTACGCAATTATCATACTTACAAAAATGGTCAGAAAAGGAGGAAAAACAATGACAGATGAAATGAAGCGGGAACTTTTGTTGGAATCTATCAGATCCTCTTTTGATGCAGTATTCCGGCTTGATCTGAAAAACGGAGTCTATCAGCTGATTTATTCCGGCGGCAAGGATATGACGAGCAGCGTGCGCAACTATGATTATGCCGCTTTTGCCGGGAGTTTTATAGAGAAGTATGCAAATTCGGATAAAGCAGAGAGCCTTCGCGAAGCACTGTCTCTGGACACCGTGAGAGAAGCCATGAAAAGCGGAAGAAAATATGAGGTATACGGCGGAACCAAATTCGGACAAAATGCAAAGGAATATAAGAAGCTGTCATTTATGCCCTGCTGTGGTGAAAGGTATGCCCTCCTGGCGGTTTCGGATTTCGGTAGTCTTGCCGATTATTATAACGAAGAACTTCATCGGTTGGTAGAAGGGACACGGATTGACAGTCTGACAGGGGCCTTCACCCGCAATTATTATGAAACGGAGCTGAAGCAGACTCCGTTTGTCGGGGGTGTTGCACTTATAGATATTGACGATTTCAAGCTGTGCAATGATCTTTACGGACACGATGTGGGGGATATTGCTCTGATCGAAACGGCAAAAGCGATTTTGAGCAATATAACGGCAAGGGATATTCTGATCCGGTACGGAGGCGATGAGCTTTTGCTTCTGCTGCCGAAAGCGACGCCGGAGAGAATGGAGAGCATGCTGGAAAAGATCAGGGCAGATGTCAGTGAAGTGAGAAACGGCGGACTCGGCGGTATACGCCTGAGTATCAGCGTAGGCGGCGTTATGATGGACAAGGGCCCGATCACCGATGCGGTTTACCGCGCCGATCGGATCATGTATCTTGCCAAACGGCAAAAAAATGCCGTCATGACCGACCGGAAAATCGAAAGTCATTCTGAACAGCAGAGCGGAAATGAAAAAGAAAGACCGCAGGTACTGATCGTGGATGATTCCCTGTTCAACCGAGAGCTTCTACGCAGAATTCTCGGCGAGAGCTTCGATATTCTGGAAGCGGACGGCGGCAAAGAAGGACTGAAGCTCCTGAAACGGTACGGAACGCAGATCTCCGTTGTGCTACTGGATATTATTATGCCCGGAATGAACGGATTTGATGTGCTTGACGAAATGAACCGGGAGCATTGGCTGGATAATGTCCCCGTTATAATGATTTCGGCAGACGACTCGGACGCGAACATACGCAGCGCCTTTGATCTCGGTGTTACGGATTATATCTGTCGTCCTTTTGATTCCAAGGTTGTGGAAAGGCGCATCCGCAACACCATAACGCTGAATCTGAAACAGAGACGCATGCTGTCGTTGCTTGCGGAACAGAGCCGTGACAAAGAAAGGTCGGGCGGATGATGGTAGATATTCTGAGCAATACGGTCTGCTATGTGAATGGCGAGAGCGGTCAGCACATCCGTAACATACAGCGGATTACCGCTATATTGCTGGAACGGTTGCTTCTGAAAACCGACCGCTATCGGTTGTCCTTTCAGGATTGCGTCGTGATATCCACGGCATCTGCCCTGCACGATATCGGCAAGGTTGGCATTGATCCCGTTATACTCAACAAACCGGGGCCACTTATGCCGGAAGAGTATGAAGTGATGAAAAAACATACGCTGATTGGTGAGCAGATTCTGAAAAGCGGAGAGCTTTCGGAATTTCGGGATGAGCCGCTGCTAAAAACCGCCGAGCAGATTTGTCGCTGGCACCATGAAAGATTTGACGGCAGGGGATACCCGGACGGGCTTTCGGGCGATGACATACCGATTGCCGCACAGGTCGTTTCGGTTGCCGATGTGTTTGACGCACTCGTAAGCAAGCGAAGCTATAAGCCGGAGCTTTCTGTTGAGAAAGCTTTGAGAATGATAGAAAACGGAGAATGCGGCTGCTTTAATCCGCTCCTGATCGAATGCCTGAAACAAGCGGCGGAGAAGCTGAAAACCGATGTGTATGAAAGCTGATGCTTTTTACTTTGCAATGGCAATAATTGTATGACTGCGGCGGGCTGGTGCCGCCTTTGAGCAACCGCATTGCGGTATGTGAAGGGCGATTGGATATAGAGCACAAAAAAGCAAACGTAAAAGAGCATAAAATTATTTTCAAATAGGACTTGACAAATTTTGTGATTCACGATATAATTACTGTGTGTAGATGTATGAATTTTCCGGATAATCAGCTGTTTCGGAAAGATTGTTTGATTCTGAACGAACAAATCATTTAAATTCGTTTCGGAGAAACCCAAAGTGGGATAAACTGAATAGTTGGCAAACCCGTCGTGAGGCGGGGACGCAAAGCCTTGGAGACTTTGAAATCAAAGTTAGTCCGGTTGCAATACAAACTGCGAAGAAGTGCGCAGGTCGTGTTTTGCAATCGGACTTTTTTCGTTGTTACAGCAAGAAAAATATATAAACATCATCGGGAAGAAAAGAGGAAAAAACAGCAGGCACGCATATACAAGGGGGGAAATAAAGGAATGCAGAAGAGGGATATATTCGAAGAGCTTGCGCGTTGCGTTGGATGTCATTATATCTCGGACCTGCGATCGCCTCCGTATAATCGCGATGCGAAAGAGACCTTTCGCCGGTACTTTTGTCCGGAGAACTACTCCCTGAAAGAATTGGCGGCACTCTACCGCTACCTGTACAAAACGGAAAGAACTTTTGAATCACACACGGAAGCAAGAGAAGCATTCGGGTTGAAAATGGAAAATATTCCCAAAATCGGGGGGGGGTAGATCTCCCTTAAAAAAGACTTTGCACAAGATCAAGAGAAAGGAAGAAGAGAACGAGAATGACTCAATACAGACAAAACGGAAGAACGGGTTCGTTTCTTGCGGTTAACAACGGTACTGTCGAGGGGTGTATTGCCGATATCGCATTCTCCTGCAAAAATGTCGGCGCGGGATTTGTTTATGAGAACAATGCAAGGATTATCAGCTCGGCTTCTGTCCGGTGTATCAAAGGAAAGCTGGCGAAGGGTTTTTACGTCCGGAACGGTGGAACAATCACTGCATCCGGATATATTGCGGGCAAGGGGGCGCTCAGGGTCGGCAAGGACGGCAAAGCGGTATATGTCTTCGGTAACGAAGAGCAGTTCATTGCAGGGGACACCCCTGCGGAAAGCATCCGCCTGCGGCTGGAGCTTGACCGGATGTGGAAGGGTGCAGGAGAGAGCGGCTTTGTCCCGGACATGTCAGCAAACAAAAAAGAACTTCCGACATCTGCCACCCCGGTTGTCCGCATCGAAACGTCAGAAGATCTGAAAAGAATGATTGAAGACGTCAATTCGGGAGACAAGCGAGCTGCGGGTGCGCACTATGTCCTTGCGGGAAACATCAATATGAAGGGCGCAAAGCTGAAACCGATAGGCGATTCCGAAAGCTATCCCTTTTCGGGGACCTTCGACGGAAACGGATATTCAATAGGCAATTTCACGATCGACTGTCGCGGAGCGGAATACGGAGGATTCTTCGGCTGTGCGAAAAATGCGAATGTGGCAAACCTTGCACTTGACTATATATTAAAAGGAAAAGGCGGCGTAAATGTCGGTGGAATGGCAGGCAGTATTGTCGGCGGCAGTTTTGAAAACTGTCAGGTTCGGCTCGCAATGTCGCCGGGACTTTGTTCGGGAGGTTTCTGCGGAAAGAATACCGGGCATATCCGGAATTGCTATGTCGGCGGAAAGATTGCCCCTCCTGTGCCGATCCTGCCTTGGCTTATCCCGAGCACGGCGATACTCCTCGTTCTGCTCACGGTCGGCACGGTGATGTTGGTGCAGAAGATGACGGGTAATGTTCCGTTCAAGCCCGAAATTATCGACCCGAACCAGGTGCCGGTACCGAAGCCGAACCAGAACGAAGACCCACCTCCTGCGGGAACAAACCGTATCAGCCTTGAACTGAATCACGAGGTGTATGTCAGCGCGACCACAATGGTGGGGCAGATGGACTATGTCAACCCGCACAGAAGCACACAGGACGTCGTGATACGGCTCTGCATCAGCGACGCCGAGCTTAAGAAGGCGGGCTATGATCTCGTTGCCTGCAAGGTGAGAACGCAGAAGGAGCTTGACGCCGAGGGATATGACCCCGAAAAGGCTTTTACGGTGCTTTACAGCTCGCAGAGGTTGCAGATAGGCTATAAGCTCGGCTACTGCAAGCTTTCGGCACTTCCGAACGGGGAGACGCTGAAGGTAGGGGATTATGAAATGATTATGATGATCGACGCATATGACCCGAAGACCAACGAAAAAGCAATCGTCAACGCACAGGCGATGACAACCATCCACGTTGTGGATCGATAATTGAGGTGTGTGATTCGCACCGGAAGAAAGACGGAAGGGGGGCGGCAAGGATTGACGGTATCAGGGAAATATCAAAGCAGATCCGGAATAAAGAAATCGGTTTCGCTTTTTGTTGCGATATCGGTACTTATGGCGGTCTTTGCCGTTTTCCGTCTTCCCGTATCGGCGGCGGATCCGGACTATACATTTTCAAGCGGAGCGGTGCTTCTGGATAATTCCTACAGCGGAAAGAACATTCTGATACAGAACGGCGTTTTCTCGGTCACGGTTTCCGGTGCTACGGATGTCAATATCATTTTTGACAGCGTGACGATGGACAGACGATACGACAAGGATGTGAACGGGACGATCGAGGGCTTGTGGAAGGTTACTACGGCGCTCGGCTGGCGCAACTCAAACTATTCCACGACCGGCATCGCACAGACCTGCCCGCTCCTGCTGACCAATGGCGCGAGCGCAACGGTCGCATTCCGAGGCGTGAACAATTTTTACGCCGGAACAAACAAGTGCACGGTCAGCAACGGAAATCGGTATACAAAAAATCAGAGCGGCGGCGGCTTTGCCGGAGTTCAGGTAGACGACGGCTCGACGCTGACTATATCTCCGAGCGGCGGAACGCTCAATGCATACGGTGCCTTTTATGTGGAGGGCGACAACTCGGAAAACTCAAGCTACGGATACGGCGCTCCTGCCGGGGTTTCGCAAAACAAGCTTGCCGGCGGCGCAGGTATCGGCGGCGGTGCGGCATGGAACACGACCACGAGCGCGTCGTCCTCCTATACCGCGGGAACGCCCGGAACGATAATAATAAACGGCGGCAATATCAATGCACACGGCGGACATCAGGCTGCCGGTATCGGCGGCGGTCTGAACGGAGCGGCAACGAATACATCCGTCACAATCAACGGCGGCAATGTCAATGCTTATGGTGGCAGATGGGCTGCCGGCATAGGAGACGGCGACTCGCTCCAGGATAACTGGACAACAAAATACACCGACGGATATTCCATCGTCATCAACGGCGGAAAGGTCAGTGCTGTGGGTGGTGTCGGCTGTCCGGGTATCGGAACGACAGACGAGGTCTCCACGCTTGCAAGACGCGGCACCTCGGGACTTACGATAAATCTGAACGGCGGAGAAATTACCGCAAAATCCGGCTATCCGGATAAATTCAATCCGCAAGGAACAGCCGGCTACAGCGGAACCGATGCGGCTGCGGCAATAGGTGCGGGAAACAAAACAAATATGGAGTCAAACTCCATTTCGGTTTCGTCCGTGGCGAAGATTATCGCATCGGGCTTCGGGCACTATTCCGTGACGGAAAACGGCGTGAACCACAGCGCTCTGCCGACGGTTAACATAGACTCGGACGGATATGCCTTTCTCGGCAGATTTCCCGAACTTGCCTCTTCAAGCGGTAGAATTTTCGAGCTTTTTGAGGCGCAGCGGTTTGACACCGTGATAAACGGCGAGGTATATCAGTACAGAAAATATGTCACGCAGCCTGCCGACGGAAGCGCCGGCGAGATCTACTATTACTGTCCCGAAGCACCGGATAACCGGTGGCTTTTGAAAGCGGGAACAGACGGCACTATCGAAAATTCGACAGTGGTTCAGCTTGATTCGGTGACGGCACTGGAAGCAAAGATGAATGAGCTGTTGCTGACGCTCTATGTGGATGGACAATCCGTCAAGATCGGCGAGATTGCAGCTCCGGCGCACTTCCGTTCGATTGCGCTGTCGCTGCCTAATCCGCAGGAGCACGGCGGTATATACGCGCTGAAGATACCGACGGATTCGATGTACGGCTACACCGGACAGGCAACACTGCCACAGTCGGGTCACGCCGTCATCACGATAGGCGCGGAGGAGCAGGGAACCATCTCCGGCGAGGTTGCATATCCCAGCCACATGAACATCAAAGCAGACTCAGTCTCCGAAACTTTCACCGACCTTGATATTTATCGTGACGGACAACATAACGATGGCAGAAACGGCCTTGTCGGCGACAGCTTTATGGAGAATGTGTTTGCCTATAAGATTTACATAGAGCATGATGACAACATTGCATATCTTTACGCTAAGCACCCTGTTGTTGAAAATGTTACGGCGACCATAGAAGCCCTCGGCGTGACCGTTGCACAGCAGTCAGTCGGAACAGACAATGTCATTACAGCGACACTGGACATGACAGGCGTGACCGAAAAGGTAATCCGTCTGAAAAAGACAGATACCGTGACAGTGGAGGGAAAGACAATCACGCTCAACTCCGTGGTGTATAAGATCACCGTCGTAAAAAAGGCTTTATATAAAATAGAACTCAATGCTCTCAACAGGATTTATGACGGTACGGAGGTCAGACCGTCGATTCTCCGCCTTTATTCCGAAGAAACGGGAGCAGAATATGCGGCAACCGATGCCGAGCTGAATTCGGTTTTCTATTCCTACTATGCGCAGGAGGGGACCTTGTGGACAGAGATCGGAACAAATGCTCCTGAAAATGCGGGGACATACAAGGTTTCGGCGGCAATCCATGCCGACACATTTACAGCCATGTCGGAGACGGAATTTACGATAGCAAAGCGCACACTGACGGTAAACCGAATACAAAATCCGCTGACATATGTCAGTGCCGCGGAGCACGCGGGATGGACTGCACCGCGCGATATTCAAGACCCGGGCAGGATATATCTCTCCGGTGTAGTTGGAGCGGACGTGGTTTCTGCGAGTGCGGTGAGTGTTTTCTATAACGACATTTCCATCGGATACAGGGTGGACAAAATCACGCTGACAGGCATCACGCTTTCGGGTGCGGATGTAGGCAACTACGAAACCGCCGATACACAGAAGGTTTTCGGGCAGATCAGCTATTCGCTTGACGGTGCGATTTTCCGCAAGAAGCCGGGGATGACATGGGACAAGTTCTATCCCGTGGACAGCCCGCTTCCGGTAGCTCCCGGAACGGCAGACTGGCATTCTCCCGCAACGGGCGGAGTGTATGATGCACACAGTGACTATGTATATGCAAGAACCGAAAACATGGGCAACAGCCAATCGGTCTACGCGGTGGATATCGAATTCGGCGCAATGTATTTTACCTATTCGATGTCTAAATGGAATGTAAATACCATGGTGTACGAGGAGCTTGTCGGCGAATCCCGGTGGACGGGCTTTGAGGGAGGCAACAACGAAATCAAAGTTACCAACCGTTCCAATGCCTCAATATGGTATGCACCCAACGCAAAGATAGACTATCTGCATTCTGCTCTCGGTGACAGCACAGTCGGTATCAAGGCAAACTTCTATGCGGACAATTCTTCGTCCGGCACGCCGATCACGGGGATAAAACAGGAGGTCCCGGCAGCATTGGCAGGGAACAAAAACAGCTTCGGCATCGCTGTCAGCCGCAGTTGCTATATCCGGCTCTCCGGAGTTCCGCAACTTGGCGATTCCGATCACTTCACGGTGGTCGGCAACATGTCGGTCACCATCTCCCGAAGTTCGGGATAGGTCAGGTATAATCCGAAAAATCGGTTTATATAAATAAAATATTTGCTTTTGAAAGGAGCAATAAAAATGAAAAAGATTTTGGCAATTATTCTCGCAGTCGCAATGCTTACGGCAATGCTCGCGGTTTCCGTGAGCGCAGAACAAGAGGTCGGCGGCGCTGACGGCGTTACCACCTTTGAACCGACGACACCGACCGGAGAAGACCTCAATGTTAAGGTCACGGAGATTACGCACAAATACGCAGTTGACCTTGTCTACTCTCTGTCTGACCTGACCATCGACGGAAACATTACATGGAATGTCAACACAATGAATTATGAAGTGGGCGGTAACACTCTTGAAAATACCACGCGCAAGGTTAAGGTGAATAACCGCTCCGACCTGCCGGTATATGCGTATGCAACCATCACCAACACCAATGACGCGGATGGAATTACGGTAGCCGCAGTTAACAACAGCGCACAGAACAAACTGACTGTTGACAAGGCGACAGCCGGAACCGGCGGTAATGACGGAACTTTAACCGTAGGGGAGCTTGTCATCAACCTGACCAGTGACAACTGGAACGCCGTTGCGGAATATTACGCGGCACAGAGACTTGCTTCCGCGAATCAGGCGACCGACACCTTCAGAATCGCAACCATTACGGTCACTATCAGCAAGAACTGAGAATCGGGTACTCTAATTTATATTTTGCCGTATGGCAATGTATAATAAAAATCTGATGAAAGGAGAAAAAAGCAATGAAGAAGTTTCTTGCAATTGCACTGTGTGTGGTGCTTTGTCTCTGCATGGCTGTTCCCACATTTGCGGCAGGAACACCGGAGGCAGAGTATCAGGGACAGGACGGTCAACAGGATGTAAACATCAGCATTAACGGCGCTGTTGTTCATGTCTATCTTGTGGATATCGAGTTCACGAACCCGACCTTCACCTATTCGTCCGGCTCGAAGTGGAATCCCGAAACCTACCAGTATGAGCCCAGCACAGCTGCAACATGGGCAGGTACAGGTAGCGTCAAGATCACGAATCATTCCGATCTTGAGGTGAAGTACACGGTTGCAAAGGCGAATGTCGTGAATACATACGGTCCACTTGACATCACCGTTGTAGACGGAACCGGCACAATCGAGAAGTGCAATGTCGGCGACGTCAGAGGCAGCCACAATGCAACCGCGACCTTTACCGTCACGGGAACGCCTACTGTTGCTGAGATCACCGCGCAAAAACTCGGCGAGATCACAGTCAAAATCGAAAAGTAAAACCCAAGCAAAATCTGTAAGGAGGGAGAAGTGCTATGAAAAAGAAACTGCTGTCGGTGTTCTCATACTGCGTGGTTTTGGCGCTTCTTCTTTCCTTGCGGGTGGGTTTTACGGTGCTTTCCGCAGCAACCGGAGACAAAACCGATGTGCTGATAAGTGTCGGGAAAGATAAGGAGTATCGCTACGCAATAGATATTCTTTTCAAGAATGTTTCCTTTGTCTATCAGCTTGAAAGCATCGCAGTAAATTCCAAAACGGGTGAACGGTATGTCAACAGCGGAAGATGGCTTGAACAGGGAGGAGCTCCCTCGCCGTCGTTTGATGTGTTGGTGGTCAACCGTTCGGACACACCGATACATACGGCGACCAAATTCTACGCTGAGGATTTTTATCTGTGCGGCTCTGATATCTTCGTAGAAAACGACAGGGACAATGTTCTCCCCGCAGTTTTTCTGGAAGCAGAAAAGAAAACTGTGTATGAACTAAGAACAAGTGCAGTGTTCGGCATATATCCGGAGCTTTCTTCCTGCAAAGGTGTGAAGAGTATTTCGGCAACGGTGAAAATAGACCGTGCCAATGGAACGACGACCGACGGGTATCCGTTCCGCACACGGAAGCAATAACGTCAGAAAGAGGTGTTGCACAATGATAAAACTGAATAAGTCGGGTGCAAAATCTCTTTGTGCCGTTATTATGGCGGTTGCCTTGATTTTGCTTTCCGCACCTATGTCTCCGGCATATGCAGAAAACGATGAAACAAAGTCAGATGGCTACAAATACGCCGTGACAATTGAATTCGGCTCGATGACCTTCTTCTATGACTACGGCAAGTGGGATGTAAACGAAATGCGCTACAAAACGGATGATGCAAGCAAGAATCCCGCAAACGGAACCGAGTCCGGATATCCCGGTTGGTACGGCTTTGACGGTACAGCAAACCGTATCAGTGTGAAGTATTCAAACGAGAACGAAACGGATGCCCAGACGCAAAACCGGAAACTTGCCGTAACATTGGATTACCGAAAGCTCTCCTCTGCGGAGGGACGAGTGGTTGACGGAGTTGCGATGGATTTTTATTCGGATGCCGCGCTTACAGTTCCGTTTTCACCGAGTTTTACGGTTCCACACACCGACCCCGAGGACGAGAATGTCAAGACGGTGATCTACACTTCGCTACATGGCGAGCCGACCGAGAACGGAGGCAAATATTTATCCGACAGCTTTGTGCCGGTCGGGATGCTGACGATACGTGTCGGCGAAATATCCGATGACTGATAGGAAAGGGGAACTATGCATTCTTTCAGCAAAACGAAACTGAAAAAAGATATTCTCATCGTACTTGCGGTGCTTGCGGTTGTTGCCGTACTTGTCACAGGGATGATCCTCATCATCCGCATGGAACCGAAAATGATTGATAAAAACGAAACTGCCGGAGAGCCGCAGGACCAATCGGCAATTGCGGGCTATGTGGCATACGAAGCGCCTGATGTCTGCAAGGTAAAGATCTGCTGTGAGCCGACGCTGGACGGTGGATATGCCTCGATCTGGCTGACGAATCCCGCCGACAACGATATTCTTGTCCGTGCGGAGCTGTATTCGGTCAAAACCGTTTACAATACCGAAACCGGGCAGGCGACCTTCCTGCCGGATAAGCTGCTTGGCAAGACCGGCTTCATTCACCCCGGAACATTTGTAGAAAAAGTTAAGGTGAAGGGACTCAGGTCCGGCGAGGAAACCAAGGTAATGGTTAAAATCTCGACCATGTACGAGGACACACGAACCAGCAAGGGCATCTTCTATATCCGTACGACGGTGCATTGAACAAGACTCCGCAGTCCGTAAGGAAAGCGAATGATACGCCAAAAAACGGAGGATTCTTCTGCGAACAGCGGTATTCTTTCGGTACCGCGGGAGTTCGGAAAAGGTATGTTTTCATGGCTCTCCCGTTTGGCGAGTATTTTTCTGACAGACTAAAAGGACGAACAGCCGAAGCTGTTCGTCCTTCCTGCTTTTTGTGATAATGCGAAAAAGAGTATTATCCAATCGGCTCAAAATCCGCAGTTCCGTGTCTCGGTAATCTCGCAGTTTAACATACCGTGGGTATCAAGAGCACCATACTGCTTTGAGATACCTTATTCTGCATATATTTTTCTTCATTTATTTTGTTCCGGACTTGGATTTGCAATCGAAGATGTTTTATTTCTTTTTGATTTCTTTTTCCTGTTTGTCACAGAGTGCATTGATACGGTTGGTGAGAACGGTAAGATCTTTGCTCTTGCAATTCCTGCTACGCTCAATAATTCCCATCAGCCTCATTCCGGCGGAATGAAGTTTAATCCATACAGCTGATGTACGGTGCTTTCTCAGATAATTGCCACGAGAGGCTCTTTTGCGACTGCCGACCGCCAACTGCGCGCCGCTTACCGGATCAAAAGAGTCCCCGCTGTATGGCGCCGAAGCCTCAATACCGAGCCTTTCGGCAACAGTGGCGGCAAAGTTGTCGCACACGCTGTCCGTCCCGTGATTGACATAGACCCTTTTCGGCAACTCTTTAATGGAGGATATCCAATCAATCAGCTGATTTACATCGGCATGCGCGGAGATACCGTCAAGTGTCTGAATGTTTGCCGCTACTCTGACGTCCTCGCCAAACAGGTTGACATATTTCACCCCGTCCAAAAGGCGTCTGCCGAGCGTCCCCTCCACCTGATAGCCCACAAAAAGCACAGTGCATTCCGGTCGCCAGAGATTGTGTTTCAAGTGATGTCGGATACGCCCTGCTTCGCACATTCCGGAAGCTGAGATGATGACCTTCGGCGTCGGGTCGGCATTGATCAGCTTGGAGGCATCACTTGTCTCGGTCAGATATAGGCCGGGAAAACCGATCGGATTGATGCCTTTTGCCAGCAGTGCGTTGGTCTCCTCGTCAAAATATTCATGCAGAGTTTCTTTGTATATATTTGTCGCCTCAATCGCAAGAGGACTGTCCAGATAGACAGGGAAATTGTTTAATGTGAGTTTCTGGTTCTTGATTCGGCGGAGCATATACAAGAGTTCCTGAGTGCGTCCAACAGCAAAGGAGGGAATTACAACATTGCCTCCGCCGCTCAGTGTGGAATCAATAATTGCCGCCAGTCGCAGTTCCAGATCCTTTGGTTGCTTTGGGCGGGGACAATCGCCGTAGGTGGATTCTATAATCAGAGTATCTGCCTTGTCCGGTGCGTGCGGGCTACGCAGGAGTGGGCGGCACGCTGTACCTACATCGCCGGAAAAAACGATGGTGTGTGTCTCTCCGTTTTCCGTTATTGTAATCTGGATGCTTGCCGAACCAAGCAAGTGTCCTGCATCGAAGAAGACCGCGGAAATTCCGGCACACGGCGTTATTTGATTTCCGTAATCGGTTGTTCGAAAATGCGGCATTAGCGCTTCAACATCTTTAAGCGTATACATCGGAGTGTATCCCTCTTCGCCGGAGCGTTGAGCTTTACGATTTTTCCACTCCGCTTCCGACTCCTGAATATGTGCCGCATCTGCGAGCATAATCGCGCAGAGGCGATGCGTTGCGACAGTGGAATATACTTCTCCGTAAAAGCCGTTTTTAGAAAGCAAGGGCAGCTTTCCGGAGTGGTCAATATGGGCGTGAGTCAGAAAAACAAAATCTACAGAGCCCGGCGGAACAGGGAGCTCATCGTTTTCGTAGATGTCTGGCCCTTGCTCCATACCACAGTCTATCAGTATTTTTTTGCCGCATGCCTCAAGCAATGTACAGGAGCCTGTAACTTCATGGGCTGCGCCGAGAAAAGTCAGTTTCATAAAAACCTCCAGATTGATTATCCGTTTCCCTTGGTTGTGCCCTTGCCGGTCCATCTCTTAGAGGGTGGCTGTTGATCGGTTTCCGGAAATTCATGGTGCGGCAGGGGGTCAGTTTCCGGATCATAAATTCTGTCTGGATCAAGCGGGTTGCTTTCCGCATTTTTGCGGCAGAGCTCACAATACACGCTTCCTTCGGGAATTACACGCCCGCAGATCAGACAACGTCTGAAATGTTTTCTCATCTTAGTAACCTCCTTGTGCTTTTTTATAGCTCGTTAATAAAACGCGCCTTAAACGCGTCAACGGAGAAGGGCGCGCTTGTTTTTTCTATTTGGGCAGGTGGCTTTTCAGATGAATCCCAAAGAACCTGCAATGCCGGAAAAGAAGACAACGCACTGTAAAACCTTCCATGCGGCAGCAAGGGAAATACTATAATCAGGAGGAGACTCTCTGTCTAAGGCAAATAAAAAACAAATGTCTTTCTTGGAGAAATTCCGAATCGGTTAGTAAAACATAAGCTTTATTTTTTATATCTCCTCTGTCACACACGATTCTGTATTGCGGAGCGTGTCAGCTGTTCAAGCCATGCGTTGTTTCTGCAAAGTCATGAGAGCCATATTTGTTACGCAACGATTGTGGAGAAAGGTTTAGCATTACCACATTGGCTCCGGCTCTGCCAGCCGGTGTGATAATGGCGTTCGCATGGGGATACCGTGCGTAAACGGGAACAGGGTCTTCGACGATGATTGTCATGACAGCGACTTTTGTTTTCATAATCATTTTTTCCTGCTTGACTTTTTCTTTTCAGTAAAGGCGGGTACAGGTCGTAGGGGAATCTGTTGTGCCGGAGGACGAACGAACACCGGCTCCGTAAGAGGATGTATTTCATTGCTCTGACATGTAGGACAAATGCCTTCGAAAATCAGACGGTGGCGGCTGATTTTATATCCGGTTTTTTTCGCGATCTCGTCATCCAGAAAAGTCTTGTATGGGTAGGGGGCGTCTATTACTTTTTTGCATATGATGCAAAACATATGATAGTGCAGATCGGTGCGCAGATCGTATCGGTCTGCACCCGGCACACGAACATGACATATTGCCCCTTCCTCACAAAGGAAGTTCAAATTTCGATAGACGGTGCCACGGCTGATTCTGGCATTCTGCTTATGAACATCATCGTAAATCTGATCTGCAGTCGGGTGGTCGCACCTTGCCCGAACTGCGTTCAGGATAAGGTGACGCTGCTTTGTATCTCTTCTGATCATTTTATCTCCGTTCTGTGTGCCCGCCAGCCGGCAGTGCAAGAAGGCACTGTATGATATATTTTGTGCGATTATGGATTGCGGTATTGTTCGGATGTCCGTTTTTATGCCCTTTGCCTCATATAAACTACGAATTGCCGGAAGCATGGGGTCATCGCGGCGAAGAATCAATGTGTGGTCGAAGTTTTTCAGAATGTCTCATGAAAGTTTTTTGAACCAAAGCTTGGCGCGCTTCTTTTAATTGGCGACCATTTTGAGAAAGAGATCGGCCATCTGTTTGAACAATTGCTTTTTCGTGACGAAGGCGGAATCAGTGTGCTTGTTTCTCATCTGCGACTCTCCGGCAAAAGCCTCCATAAGGTTCTTCTCGGTCCGGGTCCCGGAATAATTTTTTTCTTTCATTTGCCTGTCCACTGTTTCACTTTATAATTAGGACAAGTTCCTGTTTATATTATATCCTATAATTGTACAGCTGTCAATAGTTTCGAAGGAAAACAGGACAAATTCCTGATAAAGATCATAACTTTTTTCCTGTTCAGTGAAAGCGATGAAGAAGGTCGTTCTTTTGATTATCAACCGCTCGCGATCGTATCCATGCAGTCGCTATAAAAAAAGCTCCTTACTGCCGCCGCGGCAACAAGGAGCCTTTCTTACTTTATTGTCTCACTGTTGTTTATGACCGATGCGGAGTAAAGGAACAGCGCATCGTCTGCTTTAGTAAAGTCAATCAGCTTTCCGAGAGAGGATGGCGAGATATAGCGGATATCAACAAGCGTTATTTCGGAATAGCCCGCAGCAAGAAGCGGTGCTATACTGCTGCCGAACGAATCCCGGAAAACTATGAGCCGGCGTTTTTTCGCGGCATTCGGATTTGTGACCCTGATGATCGAGCGCGCGCCGCCGAGGAACATTTCATAAGGATCTCTGCCTGCGGCAGCGCTGAGGTCATAAA
>ERZ827520.2305-NODE-2305-length-18173-cov-5.310244_pt1 | contig 18173 bp, 13 predicted proteins | sample MGYA00519581_ERZ827520 | MGnify/ENA primary metagenome ERZ827520 (study PRJEB31778, sample SAMEA3449339) | human gut metagenome | biome: human gut; feature: human-associated habitat; material: faeces | place: United Kingdom | collected 2010/2012 ...
GGTGACCCATCGGAGATTCGAACTCCGGACACCTTGATTAAAAGTCAAGTGCTCTACCACCTGAGCTAATGGGTCATTTGGCAGGGGTGGCAGGGTTCGAACCTACGAATCAGGGAGTCAAAGTCCCTTGCCTTACCGCTTGGCTACACCCCTATGTAGAGGAGACGCCAACCGAAAAGAAGAAAAAATGGGGTGGGTAGTGGGAGTCGAACCCACGATATCCAGAGCCACAATCTGGCGCTCTAACCACTGAACTACACCCACCATATGGGTTGGCGCGCCTGAAGGGATTCGAACCCCTGACCCACGGCTTAGAAGGCCGTTGCTCTATCCGACTGAGCTACAGGCGCAGGCCGCTGTCGGGGAGTGTCGGGGGATTTGATTCCCTGCTGACAAGAACAGATGATAGCACAACTCGTCCTATTTGTCAACATCATTTTTTAATTTTTTTGATATTTTTGTCAGCCGCCACGCAAAAAGCGGGGCCGCAACCGCAGCCCCGCGCAAATGGATGGTTAAAAAGTCATGATCTCCGATATTTCCGCCGGGCTATCCTGCTGAATGCGGTTCAGGATGCGGTCTTTCTCCTCCCCCTCAGCCATCACGGGCTGAAAGTTGGTGGTGCCATCCTGCACGCCGCTGGTCAGGATGGGAATCAGCCGTGCCTGCACGTCATCGCACACCTGATGGTCAAAATGCAGCGTCATCTGCACCACCAGGCCGTCATAGTCCGTGGGGTTCAGATTGCCGCCGAACACAAAATTGCCCAGGCTGTAAAAGATGGGCTTGCCGTTGTACACTTCCACGCCCTGCACCACATGCGGATGCGTGCCAATCACGCAGTCCGCGCCCGCATCGATGGCATAGGTGGCCATCAGCTTTTGAATGTCGTTGTGGTTCTCGGCATACTCCGTGCCCCAGTGGCAGGCATAGACGATGTAATCGCAGCCCGCCTTTTTAAGCGCCTTGATCTCGTTGGTCATGGTGGCGCGGTTCTGATGCCACATGCTCTCGCGGATGCCGGCAAAGCCGATCTTCACGCCGTCCTTTTCAAAGATGTGCGTATAGGTATAGCCGCTGTAGGCGATGCCCGCGCGCTGCAGGGTATCGCGGGTGGAGCGGCGGCCGCTCACGCCGTAATCAATATAGTGATTATTGGCGATGTTGGCATGCTCCACCGAGGCGGCCAGCAGGATGTTGACAAAGCTGGTGGGCCCCCTGAAGTTATACAGCCGCCCGTCCAGCTTGTCGGTAGAATCGTCCTTGAGCACGGATTCCAAATTGACCGTGGTGTAATCATCCTGGCTGAACAGCTCGCGAAAGTTGGCCAGCGGATAGGCATAGCCCTGCGCGGCCACCACGGAGTCAAACGAGTTTTCATTGGCGCGCAGCTTATCTTCGCTGCCCAGCAGCGCGTCGCCCGTAAAGGTCAGCACGATGCTGGTCTGCGGCGGCGGGGTGGGGCTGGGCGTAGGCGTCGGGCTGGGGGTGGGAGAGGGCGTGGGCGAGGGGCTGGGACTGGGTGTAGGCGTGGCCGCGATGGCCTGCTTGCCAAACAGCTTGGCATAGGTATTCTTGCCCACGATACCGTCCGCCTTGATCTTGGAAGCCTTCTGGAAGGCCGTCACAGCGCGCTGCGTGCCCTGCCCCCACACGCCGTCCAATTCACCGCGATAGTAGTTCAGCTCCTTGAGCCGTTCCTGCACCTGCAATACGGCCAGCCCCTTGGAGCCGTAGCCCAAATCACGGGTATAGTGCGGCTCGGGCGTAGCGGTAGGTTCGGTGGTAGGAATGGGCGTAAAGTCCGCCGTGGGCGCGGGCGTATCCGAAACCGCCGCATCGGGGGAGGCTTCGGGCTGCTCGGATGCCGCAAGCGCATCGGTCACAGCAGGCGTTTGCGTAGCGGCGGGAGCGTTGATCTCCGCCAGGCGTTCCGCGCGCGCCTGGGGATCGTCAATCACCAGCACCTTGGTATAATAAGGAATATGCGTCCACACCCAATAGGCGTTCAGACCCTGCTCGTTCATGCGGGTATCCATGCGCACGCAGCCGTGGGAGGCTTTCTTGCCCAACTCCACCAGGTGCTCGGAATAATCCCACTTGGCCCCGCGCAGCTTGCAGCCCAGCGAGTGGATCAGGTTGCCGCCGTCGATGCGGATGGCGTAGTTATACATGTAGCCTTCGCTTTTGAAATTGATCATGCGGTCGGTGGTCAGGAAGGCTCCGGCGCGCGTTTCGCGGAACAGCTTATCCTGCGCCATCAGGCCGGAGGATACGGTGATCTGGCCCAGCTTGTGGCCATCCTCATAGATGGTCATGATCTGCGTGTTTTTATCAATCAGGATGCCGTAGCGCGCCGCGGGGATGACATTGAACAGCTTTTTCTGGGGCACATAACCCTCGATATATTCGCCGTCCTCATGTCGCCACGCAGCCACCTTGGCGTAGCCGTTGTCCTGATCCAGCGCCAGCACGATCACAGCCTGCGACTGGCCGTGCACCGTGCCCAGCACTTCGGATTTGCTATTAGGCTGGGCAAACACCTTTTGATGCTGCAAACGGCCCACATCCACCACCGTGACGGGGTACATCATGGCCGCCCACACGTCCGCGTCGCTGTCCAAATTTTCGGGCAGATACAGCGCGCGGTCGGTCACAGTCAGCGGAGCGGAGGGCGCTTTTTCGTGGCTGACGGCCACATGCACTTCATAGGGCTCCTGCGCGCTGCCCTTGACGGAGAAGGTAAGCACATAGCGTCCCTCGGGCACGCTTTGATTGTTGACCTGCCCGTTCCAGCGGAAAATGTGCGGCAGCATATCGGTCTGCTGGATATTCCAGGTGCGCAGGATGGTCTGCGGCGCGTCCTCGGCGGTCAGCTGCACGTTCATGGTGCCGCTGGCGGTGATCAGATAGTTGACCAAAAAGCCGTCCTGCCCGGCATAAACGGTATCGCCCGAGGGGATCAGATATTGCAGCGCGGCGGCGGCAAGCTTTACCGTAAGCGGCGTTTCGCTCACATAGGTATCGCGCTCGGTTTGCAGCGTAACGGTCAGCGTATACGCCCCGCGCTGCAGCGCCTCGGCATTATCCCCCAGGCCATCCCAGGCAATGCGGTTCTCCCCGGCCTGCGCCTGTGCGGTGGCGATTACATAGCTAACGTAATCGTCGCTGACACGCAGGGTCAGTTCGCCCGCATCCGGGCAGGTGACTGTAATCTCCGCCGGGGCGTAGGGCCGCACATATTCGGGCACGGCAACATCAAGCGCTTCGCCGGAGGCCAGAACGGCAGGCAAAAGCAGCAGCAGGGCAAGCAGGACGAGGGCGTACTTTTTCATGGCTTATGTTCCTTTGCAGCGTGATACCCCTTGAGCATAAAACCTCCCGTGCCGATTGTCAAGCGGACGCGGGAGGTTGTTACAATTTGCGCTTTGAGCGATTATTGGATGGCCTTAATAGAGGAATAAATGTTGTCGTAAATCTTCATATAGCTGCTGTTGTACCAGCCGGGGCAGGTGATATGCAGCGTAAGCAGCTTATTGTTGCCGATGATCGCCATGTGCACGCGGCCGCGCACGATGGTGCCGTCGCTCATCACACCGCGGTAGTTGTTATAGTAGCCCGTGCCGCCCGCCAGCTTTTTGCTGGCCGCCTTCCAGGTTTCCCACTTGGTGGGATACTGCGCGCCCAGGTTTTTGAGGTAGTTGGCCAGGTCGGTCTGCACATCCTTGGCCGCGTAATTGCTGGTGATGGGCGTTACCTGCAGAGTAATCACGCAGGGGTAGCCATCGCGCACGGCGGAGGCCGGCTCGGTAAGGATGTAGGTATCGCTGGCGGAATCATCCACCGTGTAGCCCACGGCGGACTTGAAGGTGAAGCCCAGCTTGGCGGCGGTATACTCGCCATAGGTAAAGGTCAGCTCCGGCCGCGGGGTAGGCGTGGGCATATCGATGGGATCGATGGGAATGGGCGTAGCGCCGGCATACACGCGCTCGCCATTGGCATTGTACGCGCCGCTGGCGGCGGTGTAGCCGTTATCCTCTTCGGACGCGGGATTATACCCTGACGGCAGCCCCATGGACTCCATCTGGGATTGCTGCTGCGTCAGCTGATCCAGGGGCGAAACCTGACCCTGGCTATCCGTGGCAAGAGCGGGGATCGCGTTCAGGGTCAAAACCGCTGCCGCAAGCAGGGAAATAATAGCAGTGCGTTTCTTCATGGCTGATAACCTCCGTCAGGCTCGTCGCCGTCGATCGGGACACGCTTTGTATCCTTTACATAATTGTAACGAATTTGTAGTGATTCGTCAAGTAATTTTTACATTTTCTTCTGCCGTCTGCAATCAGCCCCCGCAGGCGGATTACAGGGTGTTTTTCTGGCGCACGATATCGCCCATCAGCGTGATGAGCTGCTCCGCCGAATACCCCAGCGACTCCTCGCTGCGATAGGCCACCGCATACTGGCGAGAAGCGTCAAAGCCCATGATGTGATAAAAGCTGGGCCGCACATCATACAGCGGCGAATAGCGCAATAGGCCGGGCAGAAAGCTCAGCCCCACGCCGCAGGCGGTGAGGATCATGGCCGTATCCCAATTGGACGTTGCATAGCTGACGCGCGGCGTAAAGCCCGCATAATGAAAGATGCGCGTTTGCAGCTCGGATACCTTCTGCTTGGGCGGCAGCAGGATAAAGGGCTCGTCCCGCACATAAAGCAAATCCATGCGCAATCCGTCCTTGCTTTCATCCGCCAGCGCGTTGGCAGGGTGCGTCTGCGGCACGGCCAGCATAATCTCCTCCGAGCCGATCACGCGGTAATGCAGCTCGGGATTGGCAGGCAGCGCAGGCACAAAACAGAAGGGCAATTCATCCTCGATCACCATGCGTTCCAGATCCAGGGAGGATTTCTCCACCACCTCTAATTTTACGCCCGGCAGGTTTTGCACGTAGTAGCGAAACACATCCGGCAGATAATACTTGCTATAAAAGGGCGATATGCCAAATCGCAGCGTTTTGTGGCGGCCGTCCGCCACGCCGCGCACATCCGACAGCATTTTATCCCGTGCGTTCAAGATCAAACGCCCGCGTTCCACCAGCAGCCGCCCCGCCTCGGTGGGCACGGTCATGTTGCCCGAGCGCACAAACAGCTTGCACCCGGCCTCGGCCTCCATGCGCCGCAGCGCCTGGGACAGAGCGGGCTGGCTGATAAACAGGCTGGCTGCGGCGGCCGTAATGCTTTGCTTATCGGCAATGGCGATAATATAGCTGATTTCGCGTATATCCATCCAAAATTTCCCTCCATGTCATAACTCAAGCTTATGTTTTCATTCTATCTACCTATTTGACATTCGTCAACCGCAACCATAAAATAAAAGGTGAAAAATGTGCTGTTATCAGCATCTGTTTTGACCTGCAAAAAACAATCGCACAGTTCAGGAGGCGCAGCCTATGCAAAAGAAAATGACCAAGCGGCGCAAAGCACTCAGGCGGGAGCTGAAGGGCTTAGCGTTCGTTGCCCCAGCTTTTATCGGCCTGCTGGTATTTACCCTTTATCCCATGGTAAACGCCGTAATCAACAGCCTGTACAACTGGAACATGGGCGGCAGAAGCGCCAAGAAATTTGTCGGCCTGTACAACTACCGCAAGCTGTTTCGCAATGATGAAATCTATCTGATTTTAAGCAACACGCTGCGCTATGTGCTCTACATTCTGCCCTTTATCCTGGTGTTCGGCTTTCTGCTGGGCGTGCTGCTGCAAAAGAAAAGCAAGCTCAATGTGGTCTTCCGCACCCTGATCTATACCCCGCACGTGGCCTCCATGGTAGGCCTGTCGGTGGTATGGCTCTACATTTTCAACCCGCAGTACGGCATCCTCAACGCCGCGCTGTCGGCCGTGGGGCTGCGGCCGCTGAGATGGATCAACGATACCTCCACCGCCCACATGTCCATCGTCATCGTCACCATCTGGCGCACGCTGGGCTACTGCGTGGTGGTGTACCTGGGCGCCATCCAGAACATCTCGGAAGAAATCATCGAGGCCGCGCACATCGACGGCGCGAACGCCTGGCAAACCACCTGGAAAATCACCATGCCTTTGGTATCGCCCACCACGTTCATGCTGCTGATTCTGCAAACCATCAGCATCATGAAGCTGTTTACCACCATTGAAAACATGACCGGCGGCGGCCCCGGCAACGCCACTGCCAACCTGCCCATGATGCTCTATGACTATGCCTTCAGCCGCTATCAGATGGGCTATGCTTCGGCCATCGCCATGGTGCTGTTTGCGCTGATTCTGCTGATTAACCTGATTCAGATGAGTCTGGAACGCTTTGTCAGCTACGACGCCTAAGAAAGGAGCGATACAACAATGACCGCCGTTACCCGTCCTGTCCGGCGCAAAAAGCCCTTTCCCTGGAAGGAAGCGCTGCGCATCCTGGTTCTCACGCTGATATCGCTGCTGATGATTTTTCCCATCTTCTGGATGATTTCCGGCTCGCTCAAGGCTCCCCATGAGGTAATGAACAAGGATGTCTTCTGCCCCGCCAAGCCGTATTGGGAAAACTACGCCATCGCCTGGAAGAGCGCGCCCTTTGGCCAGTATTTTAAAAACAGCATCCTCATGGCCACCACCGTGGTCATCTGCCAGGTGCTTACCGGCTCGCTGGCGGGCTACGCCTTCGCCAAGCTGCCCTTTAAGCTGTCCAAGCCCATCTTCTTCCTGTTCCTGTGCTCCATGATGATCCCCAGCGAGGCCACCATCGTCAGCAACTTTCTCACCCTGGCCGCGCTTCGGCTGACCAACACCTTCTTCTCGGTGATCGTCGTATCGCTGGTGAGCATGTTCTCCGTGTTCCTGTTCCGCCAGTTCTATAAGACCATCGACAACGCCCTGCTGGAAGCCGCCTACATCGACGGCGCGGGCGATCTGCGGGTGTACTGGAGCATTATCCTGCCGCTGAGCAAAAGCGCCATCGCCACGGTGGCCATCATCGGCTTCATCGGCAACTGGAACAGCTACATGTGGCCCAAGGTTGTGGCCACCAAGGAAAGCCTGCGCACGGTGCAGACCGGTCTGCGCATGCTGATGCAATCGGACTTTGGCGACGACTGGGGCTCCATCATGGCCGCCGCCACGCTGATTACCATGCCCATGATCCTGTTCTTTGTCTGCCTGCAGCGTTACTTTGTGCAGGGCATCACCAAGGTGGGCCTGAAATAAGAACCAGCGCGGGCGCAATCCCGCGTAGGAATAAAAGGAGGAACAATTTATGAAGAAGACTCTGTGCGTACTGCTGTCGCTGCTGCTGTTGCTGGGTATGACCAGCCTGGCGCAGGCCGACGAAGCCATGACCCTGCGCCTGTGGGTGCGCTACGATGATGATTTCTCCGCATGCATTGCCGATTTCGAGGCGCTGCATCCGGGCGTCAAAATCATCCAGGAGCAGGTGGGCAACAACTATGACGACCTGCTGGCCAAGTACAACACCGGCATGCAGTCCAACGACATGCCCAACATCGGCGTTACCGGCCAGCGCAACGGCATCCCCCAGCTCTATGACGCGGGCTGGCTGCTGCCCATTGAAAACTACCTGACCGCCAAAGAAATGGACGACGTAGTGGAGAACTTCTGGACCCGCTACACCTACGATGGCAAGCGCATGAGCATGCCCTTCAGCTGCACCATCCCCGGCTGCTATGTTAACCTGACCATGCTGCACGAGCTGGGCAATGAAAACATGCCTGAAACGCTGGTCGAGCTGTGCGAAATGGCCCGCAAGGCCGTGAAGGATGTGGATAATGATGGCCTGACTGATATCTATGGTCTCAATACCGGCGCGGACATTCCCTGGTACATCCTGCCCATGCTGTGGAGCCACGGCGGTTCCATCCGTCAGGCGGACGGCAGCTACCACATCGACACCAAGGAAATGAAGGAAATCCTGACCATCTACGCCGGCCTGGTCAAGGATGGCGTGATCCCCGCCAACCAGCACAAGACCGCCCGCGAGGACTTCCAGAACGGCAAGTCTCTGTTCCTGTTCATCTCCTGCGCCACTACCTCCAAGATTCTCACCAACGTGAACGGCGCGTTTGAAATTGGCCTGACCAGCATCATGAAGGATCAGACCAAGAGCATCGGCCTGGGCGCTTACGGTCTGTCCATCTTCAAGGATACCGACGAAAAGGCCGCCATGTCCGCCGAGTTCATCCGCTTCATGACCCTGCCTGAGAACGCCATCCGCACCTGCCTGGCCAAGCCCGGCCCCCTGCCCTTCACCAAGACCCAGATGGCGGATGAAACCATCATGGCTCGCTATGAAGATCCCTACAACAAGGCTGTGCTGGCGCAGTCTGATTACATCCAGGGCGAAGGCGTAACCCCCGTTGACGCCATCGTGTGGAATGAAATCGTCACCCTAAAGTCCAAGATCGAGGCCGATCCTGATCAGGATCTGGACAAGGAGCTGTCCCGCATCCAGACCGAAATGGACGACTACATGATGATGTACTAATTTATGCCGGCGGCAGGAAGGCGGACAAACGCTCCCCTTCCTGCCGCCCAATACTCAATAAGGATGGATTTTATTATGGAATTTATCAACTACGCGCACCGCGGCGCCAGCGCCTATGCCCCCGAAAACACCCTTGCCGCCTTTTATATGGGCTGGCAGATGGGGGCGAACGGCATCGAAACTGACGTGCAGCGCACCAAGGATGGCGTGCTGGTGCTGTTTCATGACAACGAACTGATGCGCATCGCGGGCCGTCCCGAGGCCATTCACGACCTGACCTACGCGGAGCTGCTGCAAATCGACTTCGGCCTGCCCACGGGCGAGCGCTTTAAGGGCGAAAGAATCCCCACGCTGGAAGAGTTCCTGCGCCACTTTGGCGGCAAGGATCTGCACTTTGCCATTGAAATCAAGGAGCACGGCGTGGAGGAAGAAACCCTGCGCCTGATCCATCAGTACTGCCGCCAGGATCATGTGATCATCACCTCTGGCATTTGGGACGCCATCACCGCCGTGCGCGCGCTGGATCCCGATATGCGCGTGGGCTATCTGTGCAAGTATCTGTCCGACTCGCTGGTGGAATCCGCCAAGCAGGCGGGCGTGTTCCAGCTTTGCCCCAAGGCCAGCATCCTGACCAAGGAATGGAACGACAGGCTGCGCAGCGAGGGCTTCTCCGTGCGTGCCTGGGGCATCGACAACGAGCAGGTAATGCACGACATGCTGGATCTGAAGGTGGACGGCATGACCATCAACTTCCCCGACGTGCTGGTAGCCGCGCTGAAGAAGTAAACGTATAATAATATAACGTATAATAATATGATAAAAGAACCGGATTGGATGTTTCCAGCCCGGTTCTTTTTATCTAAATAGGAAAACGTTACTTTCTTCAGTGAAGAAAGTAACAAAGAACCTGTGTTATGGCCGTAAAGGTCTATTGAGTTAAACTGGACGTGGCCCTGGCTGCCCACCCCGCCCTCGTGGCAGGTGAAAGCCTAAGCGCCCGGATGAAAGCAAGCTTTCCTCCGTTCGTTTCCTGCTTTCCCCCTTGGTCGTGCTGCGCACGCCCTGCGCTGATTCCATCAGCATGCCACGGGGACGTTGATTGAATGCATTTGTCATGCGCATCTGCTTGCAATTGTTGAATAAAATAGCCATGAATCAGAAAAAAGCCCTGTTTTATACAAAGAAGGATTTAAGCAACCGTTCTCTCCAACCATCGCCAAATGCAGCGCCTGACTCCCGCATCTAACAAACGCCCCCGTGGCACGCTGATCGCAGATCAGCGCGGGCGTGCGCAGCACGGCTAAGGGGAAAAATGAAGAATCGCCCGGGCGGAGTTTACTCCAGACCGAGCGATTCAAGTTTTTCCCTGCCACGGGGGTGGCCAGGGCCACTCCCAGTTTTATTCAATCGGCTTTTACGTCCACCGCGCAGCCTTCTTTGATTCTTTCTTGGGCTCCAAGAAAGAATCGTAGCCCTGATCCATCATCCCCGCGTTATTCCGCCTCGATGTGCTCCAGCAGATCGTTCCCGGCCTCGTCCGGGCCAACGGTTGAGTACACCAGCGTGAATACCGTGCTGTCGTATTGCTCGCCTGGGCCGGGCGGGGTGGGCCACAGAATATCCTGCTGGGAGGCATGCATTTTAAACGCCTGCGCAGCGATTTCCAGCCCTGTCTGACCGCCGAACGCGGCCAGCGGCTGCTGCCAGTCCATGCGCGTAGTAGGCGCGTCGCCCAAATGGCGGTACAGCTTCTTCACCTGCCATGCGCCGTATTGCTGTGCGCTGTCAGGATCATAGCCAGGGTCGGCAGCCAGCAGCACAGCCTGATACGCCGCGTCGCTGGTCACAATATGCTGTGTGTGCCCGTACTCGCCCAAAATATCGTGCGTCACCAGCACGTCAGGCTGAAAGCGCCGGATGGCGCGCACAATGGTCTTGTAGGCCGTTTCCCGACCCCAGCACTGATAGGCCGCGTCCACTGCGCTGTAACGCACATCCTTCAGCCCACACAGCAGCGGATAATTGCGCACGCCACAGTGCCACAGGCCGTTAAGCAGCTCCTGCCGGCGCAGGGCGTTCTCGCAGGTCATGTATACCGCCTGCACCCGCAGCTGCCGCTCACCCGCATAGGTGGGCAGCAGCCCGCCAAACCACAGCAGCTCGTCGTCCGGGTGCGCCACCAGCGTCATCACGTCGGCCTTTTCGCAGGGATCCCGCCAGGGCTTGAGCGCCGTGCCCTCCGTTTCTCCCTCCGAAAAGAGCAGAATCTCCTTCAGCGTCAGCGGGCTGCGCTGACCATCCGAAAATACAATGCGAAACTTTTCCGCAATCGGCTCAAGGCGCACATAGCTTTGCGCCCGCGCCTCAGTCACGCGCGCCACAGTCGCCCAGCCCGCGCCATCCTGCCGCTCCACGCGATAGGGCAGCATGTGCGTGCCAAAGAACACCTCGATCTGCGCCACGGACGTTTTGCCAGGCGTTACATAAAAGATATGTTCCACCTTGGAAGCCAGGTTGTCCCCGCGCACATAGTCATGATCGACCAGGTACCCGCAGGCCAGGCTGTTATCCTGATAGGCCAGCGCGCACTCAGCCCCGACGTCGCGCGCCGTATCCGCGCGCGCGGGCAGGCACCCCAGCAGCAGACAAAGCGCCAGCAGCAGAATCAGCGGCTTTTTCATGGCGGCGTCCTCCTCACGGATGGTAGTTGCTCAGCGTTTCGGGCGCAATATTCTCCAGCATATCGTTGCCCTGGGTATCCTCGCCCACGGTGGAAAACACCAGCGTGTAGCGCGTGCTGTCATAGGGCTGATCCGGGCCGGGCACACGCCAGTGCCCGCTTTCATGCTGGGTCATGTGCATATCAAAGGCCTCTTTGGCGATGGTATAGGCCGACTTGCCCCCAAAGGCCGACAGCGGCTGATCATAATCCATGATCGTGCCCGCCTCCTTGCCCAGATGGCGATACAGCTTTTTCACCTGCCACACGCCGTAGAGCGCCTCGGATTCAGGATCATAATCAGGATCGGAAGCCTTGAGCACCGCCTGATACACCGCATCCGACGTGGCCAGATGCTGGGAGTGGCCGTACTCGCCGTTCACATCGTGCGTCACCACCACCTCGGGGCGATAGCGGCGCAGCAGACCCACCAGATAGGCGCAGGTTTTGTTGCGCCCCCACAGGTAGTAGGTTGCGTCCATATCGCGATCCTTGCGGTCGATCTTCCAGGCAATCTCCGGATAGTTGCGCACGCCGCAATGCCACAGGCCGTTGAGCAGCTCGATGCGGCGCTGATAATTGCTGCAGGTCATGTACACCGCCTGCAGCTTCAGCCCCTGCTGACCGGCATAATAGGGAATGGTGCCGCCAAACCACAGCAGCTCGTCGTCCGGATCCGCCACGATGGTCATCATGTCCGCCTTATCGCAGGGCGCTTGCCAATCATGCGCCAGCGCAGGATCAGCCTGCCCCTCGGCAAACAGATACACCTCACGCAGCGACAGGGGCGCGGGCTTTTCCCCCGCAAACACCAGGCGGAAAGGCTGGCTCTGCGGCGGGAAGGACACATATCGCTGGGCATAATCGGTATCCGCCACGCGGGCGATCACCGTCCAGCGGCCGTCCGCGCCCTGCGTCTGCACGGTAAAGGGCAGCATGTCGCGGCCCATCACCAGGCTCAGCGAGGCCACGGGCGTAGCGCCGGGGCGAATCTCCAGCACATGCTCCACGGCTTCGCGCAGCTGCACGCCCGTCGCATCGTCGTGATCAGTCAGGCTATCCAGACGGCCTTTTTCGGCCTGATAGATTTTGCATTCGCCCGCCAGATCATCCGCCAGCGCAGGCGCGCACAGCAGCACAATCAGCAGGATCATCAGATACAGCCAGCGTTTTTTCATGGGTTCGTCGCCTCCGGGATGTAATTGGACAGGCTTTCAAGGGGAATATTCTCCAAGAAGTCCCCGCCCCGCGCGTCCTCGCCCACGGTGGAATAGGCCAGGGTGTATACCGTGCTGTCATAGGAATCGCCCGGCGCGGCCACGGCAAACTTGCCGCTCCACGTCTGGGTAACATGCAGCTGGAAGGCCTCGGCGGCTACCTCCAGCCCCGTCCTGCCGTTAAAGAAGGAGAGCGGCTGCGACCAGTCCATGCGCGTGGTGGGCGCATCGCCCAGATGGCGATAGACCTTTTTGACCTGCCATACGCCGTACTGCCGCGCGCTGTCGGGATCATAGCTTGCATCCGCCGCGCGGGAGGCAGCCTCCAGCACCGTTTCGGAGCACACAATGTGCTGCGTGTGGCCGTACTCCCCCTTGAGGTCATGGGTCACCACCGCTTCTGGCTGATAGCGCCGCAGCAGGCGCACCAGATGGCGCAGGATATTCTCCTTGCCCCAGGCGCGATAGGCGTAGTCCACACGCTGATAGTTGTAATCCTCAAAATCCGCGATATCGGGATAGCTGCGCACGCCGCAGTGCCACAGGCCGTTCAGCAGCTCCAGCCGGCGCTCCGGCTTGTAGCAGGTCAGGTATGCCGCCTGCACCTGCAAACCCAGCTGCCCGGCATAGTAGGGAATCGCCCCGCCGAACCACAAAATCTCATCATCCGGATGCGCCACAACGAACAGCAAATCGGCCTTTTCGCAGGGCGGCTGCCAAGCATGCGCCAACGCAAGATCAGGCGTGCCATCGGAAAACAGATACATCTCCCGAATGGTCGCCTTGCGCTCACGCCCATCCGCGCAGGAAAACGCAATGCGGAATCGCCCGCTCTGCGCAGGGAAGGTCAGATACGCCTGGCCGTAATCGCCCGTATTTTCAAAGGAAGCGACCTCCCGCCACGCGCCATCCGTGTCCTGCGCCTGGATGGCGAAGGAATGCGTGTAGGTGCCAAATTCCAGCATCACCGCGGCCACGGGCGCGTCGCCAGGCGTGATCTGCAAATACTGTCCCCTGCCCGCGCGCACGCCGCAGCCGGTGGTTTCGTCCCGGTCGTACAGGCTCTTGATGCTGCTGTCGCTATCGGAGGAGGTGATTTTGCACTGTGTGGTGATATCGCGCGCCGTATCCCCCAGCGCCGCCCGCGGACAGGCGGGCATCAGCAGCATGGCGCACAGCAGGATGGCAAGCAGCTTTTTCAAGTCGTGGTCCCCTTTCGTGTTTTACAGGCGGTTCGGATCGGTGCACAGCCCGGCCTGGGCAAAGCAATCGCGCGCGGCCTGCGCATCCCTGGCAATCTGCGCGTGCAGCGCGTCCAGAGAGTCAAACTTTTCCACGCCGCGCAGGCGCTTAAGCAGGGTCACGGAAATGGTCTGCCCATACAGATCCTGATTAAAATCCAGCAGGTGCGTTTCGATCACCACCTGCTCGCCGCGCCCCACCGTGGGCCGCGCGCCGATGTGCGTAAGCCCGGCAAACGCCTGCCCCTGCCAGCATACCCGCGACGCATACACCCCGCAGGGCGGCAGCGGGGTATCCGCCGGGATGGGCAGGTTGGCCGTGGGCATGCCGTAGGTGCGGCCGATGGCCTGGCCGTGCGTCACCATACCCGAAAGCGTGGGCAGCTGCGTATCGTTCATCATTTCTTCTCCTTACAGGGTATTGCCGATGGCGGCAGCGAAGCGCAGGAAGGCCGCGCGGCCCGCGTCCGTGCGCTTGTACACGCCGGCGTCCTCCAGCACGCGGGCGAACACCGCGCCCACCTCCTGCTCCAGGATGGCCTTGGTATTCTCCGCCGTAAAGGTATAGCGGGCGCTGAGCTCCTCCACCCAGTCGGCATGCTTGGCCAGCGTCTCGTCCGCGCGGATATCCGCGCCGCTCAGGATGGCCTGCTCCAGACCGCGCAGCTCGCTATCCAGCCGCGCAGGCAGCACGGCCAGGCCCATCACCTCGATCAGACCGATGTTTTCCTTTTTGATATGATGCAGCCCGGCATGGGGATGGTACACGCCCAGCGGATGCTCGTCGGTGGTAATGTTGTTGCGCAGCACCAGATCCATCTCATAATCCTGCCCGTTCATGCGCGCGATGGGCGTGATGGTGTTGTGCGGCGTGCCGTCGGTTTCGGCATAGATAAACGCCGCCTCGTCCGTATAGCCGCGCCAGCAGCGCAGGATATGATCGCAGGCCTCGATCAGCCGCTCTTTATCCGGGCAGTCCAGACGGATGACCGACATGGGCCAGCGCACGATGCCCGCGCGCACATCCTCAAAGCCCTTCAGGCGCAGCTCGCGCTCCACCGCCGCGCGCGCCATGGGGAACACATAGCCGCCGCCCTGGAAGTGATCGTGGCTCAGGATGGAGCCACCCACGATGGGCAGGTCGGCATTGGAGCCCAGCATGTAGTGCGGGAACTGCGATACAAAATCCAGCAGCTTCGCAAAGGCCGCGCGGTCGATCTTCATGGGGGTGTGCGCGCCGCTGAGCACAATGCAGTGCTCAGGATAATACACATAGGGCGAATACTGCAAATACCAGGGCGCACCGTTGATGGTCAGCGGGATCACGCGGTGGTTCTGCCGAGCAGGATGGTTCATGCGCCCGGCGTAGCCCTCGTTTTCGCAGCACAGCTGGCACTTGGGGTAGGCCGACTGCGGAGCCAGGCGCGCCGCGGCGATGGCACGGGGATCCTTTTCGGGCTTGGACAGGTTGATGGTGATATCCAGCGCGCCGTAGGGGCTTTGATACTGCCACTTGCGGTCGCGGGCAATGCGGTCGCGGCGGATATAGTTGGTATCCTGGCTGAAGCGGTAAAACCAGTCAGTCGCCTGGCGGGGGGACTGCGCGTACAGCGCGCGGAAGCGGGCGCGCACCTCGTGTGGGAAGGGCGTCAGCACGCCCATCAGCCGGGTATCAAACAGGTCGCGCGCCACCTGGTTATCCTCGCACAGGCCCTTGTCCACCGCGTGCTGCGTCAGCTGTTCAAGCAGCTCCGGCAGCGGCAGGCGCGCGGGCTGGGCAGCCTCGTCCAGGCTGCTCTCCCCCAGCGCGTCCAGCAGGCTGTTTACGGCAAAGATACGATCCTCGGCGGTAATCAGCTGCTTTTCCACAGCGTACTCCACCAATCCCAGCAGATAAGCGTCCATATATTCGGCAAGCTCCTTTATATTGGTAGGTATTGATATCCACAGGCTATATTAGACTTTTTTCGCGCGTTCGTCAATGAAAATATCCGCTATTGCATAGACAAAAAAAGAAAGAATTCTTTAATCCCGAAAAAGTGCAGCCCCCGCGCTTGCATCGCGCCCGGCGCTGTGATATGCTGGAGGCCGAAAACAACCGAAACAGGAGATGATTTTTGCATGGCACATGAACAGGTACAGGGTCTGCTGCAATTTTTGAAAGAATCCCCCACCGCCTTCCATGCGGTGGAAAGCATTTGCTCCCGTCTTACGGGCTTTGAGCCTTTGCAGGAAAACGCGCGCTGGCGGCTTCAGCCCGGCGGGCGCTATTACGTCACCCGCAACCGTTCCAGCGTGATCGCCTTCACCGTGCCGCAGCGCGGCTTCGCGCCCTTCCAGCTGATCGCCAGCCACACCGATTCGCCCACCTTCCGCATCAAGGAAAACGCGGAACTGACCGTGCGCGACAAGTATGTGCAGCTGGATGTGGAGCGCTACGGCGGCATGATCCTCAATACCTGGCTGGACCGTCCCCTGTCCGTGGCAGGGCGTCTGGCGGTGCGCACGCAGGACGGCGTGCGCTCGCTGCTGGTCAATCTGGATGAGGACAGCGCGGTCATCCCCAACGTGGCCATCCACATGAACCGTGAAATCAACACGGGCTACAAGTATAACCCTGCCTCCGACATGATGCCCCTGTGGAGCGGCGGGGACGGCAAGGGCAGCTTCCGCGCGCGCATCGCCCAGGCGGCGGGCGTGGCGGAGGGCGATATCATCGGCTCCGATCTGTACCTGTATAACCGCATGCCCGGCTGCGTATGGGGCGGCGAGGGCGAATACCTGTCCGCCGGCCGGCTGGACGATCTGGAATGCGCCTACGCCTCGCTGCAGGCGCTGCTGACGGCGGCGGACGGCGCGCACATCAACGTATGCTGCGTGTTTGACAACGAGGAAGTGGGCAGCGGCACCAAGCAGGGCGCGGACTCCACCTTCCTGTCGGATGTGCTGCGCCGCATCACCCTGTCCCTGGGGCACGACGAGGCGGACTACATGGCCGCGCTGCCGCGCAGCTTCATGCTGTCGGCGGATAACGCGCACGCCACGCATCCCAACCATCCCGAATTGTCCGATCCCGTCAATCAGGTGTACATGAACGAGGGCGTGGTCATCAAGTTCAACGCCAACCAGAAATACACCACTGACGGCGTATCCGAGGCCGTCTTCCACGCCATCTGCCAGCATGCGGACGTGCCCGTGCAGCACTTTGCCAACCGCTCGGACATGCCGGGCGGCTCCACCCTGGGCAACATTTCGGGCGGGCACGTATCGGTCAACACGCTGGATATCGGCCTGGCGCAGCTGGCCATGCATTCCAGCTATGAAACGGCGGGCACCAAGGATGTGGACTACATGATCCGCGCCATGCGCGCCTTCTACGAGACCGAGATCGACTGCCTGCGCGACGGCGACTATCAGCTGACCTTCCGGGCGTGACGGCAAAGGAAAGAAGCACTTTTCACCTGACAAACAAATTCATCCGGCTGATCGGACGCGCAATCCGTTCAGCCGGTTTTTATGTTCAAAATCAGCCTGCCGCCGCAAAAGAAAATGCCCGCGCATTCTCCAACAAAGAAAATGCCCGCGCATTCTCCCATTTTCTTGACAAATTGCCGAAACGTGATATGATACAAGGGCATGTAAATACGGGAGGAATGACACAATGAGCAACCTGACCATGGACAAGCTGGTCGCGCTGTGCAAGTCGCGCGGCTTTATTTATCCCGGCTCCGAAATTTACGGCGGCCTGGCCAACGCCTGGGACTACGGCCCGCTGGGCGTGGAATTCAAAAACAACATCAAGCGCGCCTGGTGGCAGAAGTTCGTCCAGGAAAGCAAGTACAATGTGGGTCTGGACGCGGGCATCCTGATGAACCGCGAGGTGTGGGTGGCCTCCGGCCATGTGGGCGGCTTCAACGATCCGCTGATGGACTGCAAGGCCTGCAAGGCGCGCTTCCGCGCCGATAAGCTGATTGAGGACTTTACCCACGGCGAGGAAACCGGCGACGGCTGGAGCAACGCGGAGCTGGAGCAGTATATCGCCGAGCACGATATCAAATGCCCCGTCTGCGGCAAAAAGGATTTTACCGGCATCCGCCAGTTTAACCTGATGTTCAAAACCTTCCAGGGCGTAAACGAAAACAGCGTAAGCGAACTGTATCTGCGCCCCGAGACGGCGCAGGGCATATTCGTCAACTTCCAGAATGTGATGCGCTCCACCCGCAAGAAGATCCCCGCCGGCATCGGCCAGATCGGCAAATCCTTCCGCAATGAGATCACCCCCGGCAACTTTATCTTCCGCGTGCGCGAGTTTGAGCAGATGGAGCTGGAGTTCTTCTGCAAGCCCGGCACCGATCTGGAATGGTTTGATTACTGGCGCACCTTCTGCCGCAATTGGCTGCTGAGCCTGGGCATGAAGGAGGAAAGCCTGCGCCTGCGCGATCACGAGCCCGAAAAGCTGGCCTTCTATTCCAAGGCCACCACGGACTT
>ERZ827520.2314-NODE-2314-length-18072-cov-4.060998_pt1 | contig 18072 bp, 13 predicted proteins | sample MGYA00519581_ERZ827520 | MGnify/ENA primary metagenome ERZ827520 (study PRJEB31778, sample SAMEA3449339) | human gut metagenome | biome: human gut; feature: human-associated habitat; material: faeces | place: United Kingdom | collected 2010/2012 ...
AGTCGGAGCCGCCCTTGCCGCCGCCGATGGGCAGGCCGGTCAGGGAGTTCTTGAAAATCTGCTCAAAGCCGAGGAACTTGATGATGCCCAGGTTAACGGAAGGATGGAAACGCAGGCCGCCCTTGTACGGCCCAATGGCGCTGTTGAACTGCACGCGGAAGCCGCGGTTGACCTGTACCTTGCCCTGATCGTCCACCCAAGGCACGCGGAACATGACCACGCGCTCCGGCTCGGTCAGGCGCTCCAGCAGGCCGGCCTGCTCAAAGCGGGGGTTGGCTTCGATCACCGGACGCAGGGAATTGAGCACTTCGGTCGCGGCCTGGATGAACTCTTCCTGCGCGGGATTTTTGCGTACGAGTTCCTGCAAAACAGAATCAACATAAGACATACACGTTTCTCTCCTTACTTTCGTTTAGAATGGGGTGCATGGCACGGTGTGTGGCGGATGAAAAAACAGGGGATAAACCCACGACTGCAATTATACAGAAAAGCGAATGAATTTGCAAGAATAATTCGATAAAATTTCAAAATTTATGTTTTCTTCCCAAAAACGCATCTTTTTTCCGGACGAGGTGCAAAAAAAGTTTGGGTTCGCTGCAATTGATCGGCGGCTATTCCGAAAAACTTTCGTGCTTTCCGGTTAATCACCGGTATAACCGGTATAAATTCCGGAAAGGACGGATGGAATACGGAAACTCAGCGGAAAACGGCGAAAATACACAAAATCCTGGCATGGCCATATCGGAAAAAGGAAAAAGAGGGTATACGCTATGCATAAAGTTTCATTGACGCCGCTGAAAAATCTTCGCTAAATCACGGGATATATCCGGAAACACGAGAAGGGTACGGGTCGCTTTCTCCCTGATTTCCACAAATCGAAGGATTTCTTGGAATAGCCGTTGCCACTATTGGAAAGCGTATGCTATAATACGTAGTTAGTTAACATCTGCAGGCGAACGTGGAAGTCATGAAGAGCAGGAAAGAACAGGAAACAGGGGGAATACAGATGACAGGCGTATCCGACAGCCGGACAAGGCTGATCCGCGGCGCGCGGGTAATTGATCCGTCCTGTGGGCGGGACGGCGTGATGGATGTGCTTATCCGGGACGGCGTGATCGTTGAAACCGCCCCCGCAATCCATGCGCCGGAGGCGGAAGTGCTGGAAGCCGGAGGGCTGGTGTGCGCGCCGGGGCTGGTGGACATGCATGTTCACCTCCGCGATCCGGGGCAGACGTATAAGGAAGATATTCAGACCGGCTGTTCCGCTGCGGCGGCAGGCGGCGTTACCTCATTGGCGTGTATGCCCAATACCGCGCCGGTGTGCGATGATCCGGCGGTTATCGGAGACATTGTGGGACGGGCGGCTTCCGCTCCCGCCCGTGTGTATCCGGTGGCCGCCGTTACCGCGTCTTTGGGCGGGGAGGAGCTGACCGATTTCGCCGCGCTGAAGGCGGCGGGCGCGGTCGCCGTGTCGGATGACGGCCGTCCGGTCCCCACGGCGGGCCGGATGATGGAGGCGATGGAGAAAGCGGCGGCGCTTGGCCTGCCGGTGCTGTCGCATTGCGAGGAGTTGTCCCTGACTCGGGGGGGGATCATGAACGAGGGCGCGGTTTCCGCTGCGCTCGGCGTCCCCGGCATCCACCGCGCGGCGGAGGAAACGGCCACCGCGCGGGAGATTGCGCTGGCGGCGGCCACCGGTCTGCCGGTGCATATATGCCATGTCAGTACGCGGGGAAGCGTCGCGCTCCTGCGGGACGCCCGGCGGCGCGGCGTTCCGGTGACGGGAGAAACCGCCCCGCACTATTTCCTGCTGACGGACGAGCTTCTGCGGAGCCGGGACGCGGACTACCGGATGAATCCGCCGCTTCGCACCGAGGATGACCGGCTGGCGGTCATCGAGGGACTGGTGGACGGCACCCTGACCGCTATCGCCACCGATCACGCCCCCCACTCGCCGGAGGATAAAGCGGATTTCCTTCACGCGCCGAACGGTTCCATCGGTATGGAGACCTCTCTGGCGGCGGGACTCACCGCCCTGGTCATGCCGGGCCATCTTTCCCTTTCCCGGCTGCTTTGGCTGATGTCTACCGAGCCGGCGCGTCTGCTCGGCGTCCCGGCCGGGACGCTCCAGCCCGGAGCGCCCGCGGATATCGTGCTGTTCGAACCGGACGCGGAGTGGACGGTGGACCCCGGGGCGCTGCACGGGAAATCCCGCAACACCCCCTTCAAGGGGATGAAGCTGTGCGGACGGGTCCGTCTTACCCTGCTTGGTGGAAAAACGGTTTACGCGGCGGAATAGACGGAATAGGCGGAATAAACGGAATAAATTTCGTGCGGCGACGCACCAGTGAAAGGACGGGATGGCAATGTGGGAGATCGTGGCGGCTGTCTGCTCCGCGGCGGCGATGGTTCTCGGCGTCGTTATCCTGCTGCGGCTGCCGAAAAGACAGAGCGACGGTGTAACCTACGACCAGCTTCGGCGGGAGATGGCGGAGCAGAGCAACGACGTTATGCGTCAGCTCAGCCTTCTGAAGCAGGAGCTGGACACCGCTATGAAGAACAACAGCCAGCTGACCGGGCTGAACATCGAGCAGATGACCCGGGTGATCGACCGTCGGCTGGCCGCGATGCAGGATACCGTGGACCGCAACATCCGCGCCCTGCAGGAGGATAACGCGAAAAGGCTGGATTCCATGCGGCAGACGGTGGACGAAAAGCTGACCGTCACCCTGGAAAAGCGGCTGGGCGAGAGCTTCCATACCGTGAGCGAGCAGCTCAAAAAGGTGTACGAGGGGCTGGGGGAAATGCAGACTCTGGCCACCGGGGTGGGCGACCTGAAAAAGGTGCTCACCAATGTGAAAACGCGGGGCACCTGGGGCGAGGTTGCGCTGGGAAACCTGCTGGAACAGCTCCTCAGCCCGCAGCAATATAAGGCAAACGTCAAGGTGGCTCCCCGGCGGAACGAGATCGTGGAATACGCGATCTGCCTGCCGGGAAAGGAGGACGGGCTGGAAACGGTGTACCTGCCCATTGACAGCAAATTCCCGATGGAGAGCTATATCCGCCTGGCGGACGCGTCGGAGGCGGGCGATCCCGCCGGGGTGGACGCGGCTTCCCGCCAGCTGGAGACGGCGGTGAAAGAGTGCGCCCGCGATATCCGGGATAAATACATTGTGCCGCCCCACACCACCGACTTTGCCATTCTTTTCCTCCCGACCGAGGGATTGTACGCCGAGGTCACCCGCCGGGCGGAGCTCTGCGCCGCGCTGCAGCGGGACTGCCGCGTTACCATTATGGGCCCGACCACGCTGGGCGCTTTCCTGAACAGCCTGCAGATGGGCTTCAAAACACTGGCAATCCAGAAGCGTTCGGGCGAGGTGTGGAAGCTGCTCGGCGCAATCAAGACCGAGTTCGGACGGTTTGGCGAGGCGCTTTCCGCCACCCAGAAGAAGCTGGAGGAAGCGACGGCGAATATCAGCCGCGCCTCCCGGCGGACCGAGATGATCCGGAACCGGCTGCGCTCGGTGGAGGAGCTGCCGGAGAACGACGCGGCCGGATTGCTCGGAGACGACGGTATAGGCGGTATAGAGATGGATTCGGCGGGAAATCCGCCTTTTGCCGATAAATAAGGAAATAAACGGAGGTAGCTATGGCACTGGACAGACTGATTGAAGGAATCAAACGCACGCATAACCCCACCGTGGCGGGACTGGATCCTAAGCTGGAGTATATTCCGGATTTCCTGGTGGAGAAGGCGTTCGCCGCGCACGGCGAAACGCTGGAGGGCGCGGCGGCGGCAATCCTCGCTTATAATAAAGGATTGATTGACGCGCTGTGCGATATCGTCCCGGCGGTGAAGCCGCAGGCCGCCTATTACGAAATGTACGGCTGGCCGGGGATGCGGACGCTCAGCGAAACCATTGCCTATGCGAAAGCCAAGGGGATGTTCGTTATCACCGACGGCAAGCGGAACGACATCGGCAGCACGATGGAAGCGTACGCCGCGGCCCATCTCGGAAAAACGAAGGTGGGCGGAGCGGAAATCGCCGCTTTCGGCGGGGACGCGCTGACGGTGAACGGTTACCTCGGCGAGGACGGAATCCGGCCCCTGCTGGATACCTGCCGCCGGTACGACGCCGGCATCATTGTTCTGGTAAAAACCTCGAATCCCTCCTCCGGGGAACTGCAGGACCGCCGGATCGACGGGGAAACGGTGTACCGGACGATGGGCGGCCTCTGCGAAAAGTGGGGGGAGGAGCTCCCCGGCAAATACGGCTATTCCGGCGTCGGCGCGGTGGTGGGCGCTACCTATCCCGCCCAGCTTGCCGAACTGCGGGCCGCGCTGCCGCACACCTTTTTTCTGGTTCCCGGTTACGGGGCGCAGGGCGGCGGGGCGGCCGACGTGGCGGGCGCCTTTGATAAGGAGGGAATGGGCGCAGTCGTCAACTCCTCCCGCGCCATCCTCTGCGCCTGGAAGAAAGAGGGCTGCGCGCCGGAGGATTACGCCGGCGCGGCGCGGCGGGAGGCCCTGCGGATGCGGGACGATATCCTGAGCGCGCTGTAAAAGATTTCAAAAGCCGCGAATAGCGGTGGAAAACAGGGAAAAGGACACCGGCGGCGCTTCCGCCGGAAAAGCAAGCGGAAGGAATGGGATTATGGCAGCGATGGAAAAGAAAATGAAAACCGCCTACCTCCTGTTGGAGGATGGAACCAGCTACAAGGGCTATGCTATGGGCGCCGAGGGATCGGCGGTGGGGGAAGTGGTGTTCAACACCGATATGACCACCTACCAGGACCTGCTGCAGGATCCGACCTATTCGGGACAGATCGTGGTGCAGACCTATCCGCTGATCGGCAACCGCGGCGTGGATCCCGAAGCGCCCTCCAAGCTTATGGCGAGCGGCTACATCGTGCGGGAATGGTGCGTGGAGCCGACCGACGCTCATGAATTCGTGACGCTGGACGAATACCTGAAGCAGCGCGGGATTGTCGGGCTCTGCGGCATCGACACCCGGGCGCTGACCCGCCATATCCGGGATCACGGGGTGATGAACGGCGTAATCGCCGAATCCCTCGACGACCGGGAGGGCTTGCTGGCGCGGCTGGAAGGCTACCGCGTCCCGCCGGCGGTTGGACAGATTACGGTAAAAGAGCCTCAGCGGCGGACGCTGGAAGGGGCCAAATACCGGCTTGCCATTCCGGATTACGGCTTCCGTCGTTCCATTCTCTCGCACTTTGAAGAAATGGGCTGCTCCTGCACGATCTATCCGGCCTATACCTCCGCGGCGGAAATCCTTGCCGACGACCCGGACGGCATCGTTCTTTCCGACGGCCCGGGCGATCCCTGGGACAATCCGGAAATTATCGATATCCTCCGCGAACTGATGAAAAGCGGCAAGCCGCTGTTCGGCTGGGGGCTCGGCCATCAGCTGCTGGCGGTGGCGGGCGGCTTCCGGATCGAGAAGCTGCCGGTCGGCCATCGCGGAAGCAACCAGCCGGTGCGAAACGTCGAGACGTTCCGGGTGATGACCACCGAGCAAAATCATGGCTATGCCGTCGCCCTGGACAGCATCGATCCCGACCGGGCGGACGCGTTTCTCCGCAACGTCAACGACGGAACGGTCGAAGGAATCCGGTACAAAACCATCCCGGCCATGACGGTGCAGTTTGAACCCTCCAACGGGCGGGGCTATCAGGATACGGCCTGTATTTTTGAGGAGTTTGCTTCCATGCTGGAGCGGGTGAAGAGATAACCGTTATAACAAGGATAAAGACGCGGTTGGACGTATGCGGATATAGAAAGGAATGGGATCAGAAAGATGCCGAAACGCGACGATGTGAAAAAGGTGCTTGTCATCGGTTCCGGCCCGATCGTGATCGGGCAGGCAGCCGAATTTGATTATGCCGGAACCCAGGCCTGCCGCGCACTGCGGGAGGAGGGGCTGGAGGTGATTCTGGTGAACTCCAACCCGGCCACGATCATGACCGACAAGACCATGGCGGATAAGATTTATATCGAGCCGCTGACCCTCGACGTGGTCAAGCGGATTATCGATATTGAAAAGCCGGACAGCGTGCTGGCAAATATGGGCGGGCAGACCGGTCTGAACATCGGCATGGAGCTGTCGGAGGGGGACTTTCTGGAGACGCGCGGCGTGAAGCTGCTCGGCGTGAATCCGGAAACCATCCGCAAGGCGGAGGACCGGCAGATTTTCAAGGACACCATGCTGTCCATCGGCGAGCCCTGCATCCCCTCCAAGGTGGTGGAGTCGGTCGAGGACGCGCTGGATTTCGCTCATACCATCGGGTATCCGGTGGTGGTGCGCCCGGCCTATACCCTCGGCGGCACCGGCGGCGGCTTCGTCAACAACGACGAGGAAATGCACGAAATCTGTGCGGGCGGCCTGCGCGCCTCCCTCATCCATCAGGTGCTGATCGAAAAAAGCGTTGCCGGCTGGAAGGAAATCGAGTTTGAGGTCATCCGGGACGGCGCGGGCAACTGCATCGAGGTCTGTTCGATGGAAAACGTCGACCCGGTCGGCGTGCATACCGGCGACTCCATCGTGGTAGCTCCCGCCCAGACCATGACCGCGTCCGAATTCCGGATGATGCGCTCCGCCGCGCTGAACATTGTGACCGCCCTCGGGGTGGAGGGGGGCTGCAACGTGCAGTTCGCCCTGAAGCCGGACAGCAACGAATACGCGGTGATCGAGGTGAATCCCCGCGTTTCCCGTTCCTCCGCCCTTGCGTCCAAGGCGACCGGCTATCCGATCGCCAAGGTGGCCTGCAAAATCGCTATCGGCTACCGGCTGGACGAGATTGTGAACGCCGTGACCGGCAAAACCTACGCCTGCAACGAGCCGGCGGTGGATTACTGTGTCATCAAGTTCCCGAAATGGCCTTTTGATAAATTCGTTTATGCCGACCGGCGACTCGGTACCCAGATGAAGGCGACCGGCGAGGTCATGTCCATTGGCGCGGGCTTTGAAATTGCCTTTATGAAGGCGGTCCGTTCCATCGAGCTGGGGATCGACACCCCGAGTCTGCCGAAGCTGGCGAAGAAGAGCGACGGGGAAATCCGGGATATGATCGCCCGGATGGACGACGAGCGGATTTTCGCCATCTATGAGGCGATTACCCGCGGCATCATGACGGCGGACGAAATTTTTGAAATGACCAAGATCGACCGCTGGTTCCTCTCCAAGCTGAACCGGTTGGCCGCGATGGAGAAGGAACTCAAAACCGCTGCGTTGGATGAGGAAACCTATCTGCGGGCGAAAAAACTCGGCTTCCTGGACAAGACCATCGAGCGCCTGTCCGGACAGAAGCCGCCCGTGAACCGGTACGCCGCCTATAAAATGGTGGATACCTGCGCGGCGGAGTTCGTCGCCGAAACGCCCTACTTCTATTCCTCCTGGGATGAGGAGAACGAGGCGGAGATTTACCGCGAACGCCTGCATTCCGATAAAAAGCGGGTGGTGGTGTTCGGCTCGGGGCCGATCCGGATCGGCCAGGGCATCGAATTCGATTACTGCTCGGTTCATTGCGTCCGCACCCTGAAAAAGCTGGGCTATGAGGCGATCATCGCCAACAACAACCCGGAAACGGTCTCGACCGACTTTGACACCTCCGACCGGCTGTACTTCGACCCGCTGACCCCCGAAGACGTGGACAGCGTGCTGGCGACTGAGCGGCCGGAGGCGGTGGTGGTGCAGTTCGGCGGTCAGACCGCCATCAAGCTGACCAAGCATCTGGAGGAAAAGGGCGTCCGGATTCTGGGCACCCCGGCCGACAGCATTGACGCGGCGGAGGATCGGGAACGCTTCGACGAGCTGCTGGAGCAGTGCGGCATTCCGCGTCCGCAGGGCTCCACGGTGTTCACTACCGAGGAGGCGGTCGAGGCTGCCAACCGGCTCGGCTATCCGGTGCTGCTCCGCCCGTCGTATGTGCTGGGCGGCCAGAACATGATCATCGCCTACGACGACAACGACGTGCGTGAATACATGGCCATCATCACCTCCCATAAGCTCGAAAATCCGGTGCTGATCGACAAGTACCTGATGGGCAAGGAGGTTGAGGTGGACGCAATCTGCGACGGAACGGATTACCTCATCCCCGGTATCATGGAGCATATCGAACGGGCGGGCGTCCATTCGGGTGACTCGATTTCGGTGTATCCCTCCCAGACCCTGAGCCGGAGAATCAAGGATACCATCGTCGATTACACCGGCCGGCTGGCCCGGGCCCTGAAAGTGGTCGGGCTGGTCAATATCCAGTATGTAGTGTATCAGGACACGGTGTACGTGATCGAGGTGAACCCTCGTTCCTCCCGGACCGTCCCGTATATCAGCAAGGTTACCAATATCCCAATGGTGGAGCTGGCCACCCGCTGTATGCTGGGCGAGCCGCTCAAAAATATGGGCTATGGTCTCGGCGTGGCGCCGGAGCCGGACTACGTTGCGGTGAAGGTGCCGGTGTTCAGCTTTGAAAAGCTGCGGGACCTGGATGTGCAGCTGGGGCCGGAGATGAAATCCACCGGTGAAGTGTTTGGCCTTGCCAGGACGTTTGACGACGCGCTCTATAAGGGTCTGGTCGCGGCCGGTTACAAGATGAAGAAAAACGGCGGCGTGCTCATCACGGTGCGGGATTCGGACAAGCCCGAGGCAATGGAGCTGGCGGATAAGTTTGCCTCGCAAGGCTTTAGCCTTTACGCCACGGCCGGCACGGCGAACCGACTGAATAAGCAGATGATCCCGGCCTCCGCCGTGCGGAAGATGCACGAAGAGCACCCGAACATCGTCGACCTGATCGAAAGCGGAAAGGTGGACTACATCCTTTCTACCGATGCGCATGGGCGGGACCCGAAGCTCGCCAGCGTACAGATGCGCCGTCTGGGCATCGAGCATGCCATCCCCGTCTTTACCTCGGTGGATACCGCCGCCGCCATGCTGCGCTGCCTCGCCATGGACAAGACGATGGAGGACATGGAGCTGATCGACATCACCAAAGTGTGATCCGCCGGCGATGGAAGCGGCAGCATAGATAGCAGCATAGATAAAGGAGGAATTTCATGCGGTATACACAGGAAATGTGCCAATTACTCAGCAAAACGGAACTTGCCCCGGGTGTGTACAATTTTGTGCTTTCCGCGGGGGCGATCGCCGGGGCGGCCTCGGCCGGGCAGTTTGTGAATATTCTTTGCGACGGCTACCAGCTGCGGCGGCCGATTTCCATCGCGGGCTTTGACGCGGCGCTGGGAATCCTCCGTCTCGTGTTCGAGGTACGGGGAAAAGGCACCGACTGGCTGGCCGGCCGGGAAGCGGGGGAGACGCTGGATATTGTCGGACCGCTGGGACATGGCTTTCCGCTTACCGATCCCTCGAAAAAAGCGGTGCTGGTCGGGGGAGGAATCGGAACGCCCCCCCTTCTTCCGCCGGCGCAGTTTTATGGAACGAACGCTACGGTGATCACCGGCTTCCGTTCCGGGAGCGCAGCGATCCTACAGGCGGACTTTGAAGCGGCGGGCGCGAAAACCATCCTCTGCACGGACGACGGTTCCGCCGGCTTCCATGGCTTCACCACCCAGGCGTTGGAGCAGCATCTGGAGGAAAACGCCTGTGACGCGGTGTATACCTGCGGCCCTAAGGGGATGATGCGGGGCGTCGCGAAGCTGGCCGAAGCGAAGGGGATTCCCTGCTATGTATCGATGGAGGAACGGATGGCCTGCGGCGTGGGCGCGTGCCTGGGCTGCGTTTGTCAGACAAAGGACAAGGACGGCCCGCATCGTACCCGCGTCTGCCTGAACGGTCCGGTGTTCGATTCGAAGGAGGTGGACTGGGATGCCTGATATGGCGGTCAATCTTTGCGGCGTGACGCTGAAAAACCCCGTCATCGCGGCGTCCGGTACTTTCGGCTATGGAATGGAGTTTAACGAGTTTTATCCGGTTTCCCGCCTTGGCGGGGTCTCCTGCAAGGGAACGACGCTCAGGGAACGGGCGGGCAACCACGCTCCGCGGATTGCGGAGACGCCTTCCGGCATGCTGAACAGCGTCGGATTGCAGAACCCAGGGGTGGACATGTTCCTGTCGGTGTATCTTCCCTGGCTAAAAAAGCAGGGAACGGCGGCGATCGCCAACATCGCCGGCAATTCGGTGGAGGAATACTGTGAGATGGCGGAGCGTCTCCATGACTCCGCTGTGGATATCGTGGAACTGAATATTTCCTGTCCCAACGTGAAGCATGGCGGCGTGAATTTTGGTACCTCCTGCGACAGCGTTGCGCAGGTGACGGAAGAGGTGAAGAAGCGCTGCGGCAAGCCGCTGATGGTGAAGCTGACCCCCAATGTGACCAGCATCGGCGATATCGCGGCGGCGGCGGAAGCCGCCGGAGCGGACGCTCTTTCCCTGATCAATACCCTGACGGGGATGCGAATTGACATCCGCACCCGCCGCCCGATCCTGTACAACAATACCGGCGGGCTTTCCGGTCCCGCTGTGTTCCCGGTCGCCGTGCGGATGGTCCGGGAGGTTTATAAGCGGGTTAAGGTGCCGGTGGTGGGCATGGGCGGCGTCTCCACCTGGGAGGACGCGGCGGAAATGATGATCGCCGGAGCGGCCGCCGTTCAGGTGGGCACCGCCAATTTCCGGGATCCGATGGCCTGTGTGAAAATTATCGACGGGTTGCAGACATTTGCGGAGAAGAACGGCCTTCACAGCATTACGGAGCTGACCGGAACATTAACGGAGTGGCAGTGAACCGTCATGAATCGTTAGAAATGGAAGAAACACGGCGGAGGGGAGCCTATGAAAATTCTCGGCGTGGATCTGGGTACGGTGCGTACGGGTCTGGCGGTTTCCGACCCGTCGGCGTTCATCGCCTCCCCGGTGGGGACGATCACCCAGAGGGACTTGGATAAGCTCGCCGGGCAGGTGGCCGAGACCGCTCGGGAGCAGGCGGCGGCGGAAATTGTCGTCGGCCATCCCCGTAATATGGACGGCAGCCGGGGAGAAAGCGCCCGGCGGGCGGAGGGGTTTGCGGAAACACTTCGTACCCTGACCGGTCTGCCCGTCCATCTGTGGGATGAGCGGATGACCACCATGTCGGCGATCGGCGTGCTGAATGAGACCAATACACGGGGAAAAAAGCGGAAGGCTGTGGTGGACACGGTGGCCGCAACGATTATTTTACAGGATTATCTGGATGCCAGGCGGTTACAGCAGAAAAGCGAAAATTCCTAAGTTATCCAGGGGCATGTAACGCTCCAACGGCGCGCAAAGGCGCTCCGTCACCTGACACCGGTTCCCAGTTTGCAATGAGGTGACAAGCAATATGTATTCTTATCATTTTCTGCTGGATCTTGCCCTGATCCTGCTTAGTACCAAGCTGTTCGGCCTGGTGACAAAGCGGTTCAAAATGCCCCAGGTGGTGGGCGCTCTGCTTGCCGGTCTGGTTTTCGGCCCTGCCATGCTGAATATTTTGCGGGAAACGGAATTTATCAACCAGGTGTCGGAGATCGGGGTTATCGTCCTGATGTTTACCGCCGGTTTGGAAACGGACGTCAAGGAATTGCGAAAGACCGGCGCCGCATCCTTTTTAATCGCGCTGATCGGCGTCATTGTTCCGCTGATCGGCGGTTTTGCGGTGGCGTATTTCTTCAACGACGGTACAGCGAGCGATGCGACGGCCAGCATTTTCCTGCAGAATATTTTTATCGGCATTATCCTGACGGCGACCTCTGTAAGTATTACGGTGGAAACCCTGAAGGAAATGGGGAAGCTGAACACCCGGGCCGGCAACGCTATTCTCGGCGCGGCGATCATCGACGATATTCTGGGCATCATCGCGCTGACTATCATCACCAGTCTGGCGGATACGTCGGTCAACGTGGTGATCGTGCTGCTGAAGGTGCTCGGATTCTTCGCCTTTTCCGTGGTGATTGGGGTTCTGTTTTATTTCTTGTTTAATAAATGGATCAAATATTATAATCAGGATAAACGCCGTTTTGTCATTATCGCGTTTGTGTTCTGCCTGCTTATCTCCTACTGTGCGGAGGTGCTGTTCGGCGTGGCGGATATCACCGGCGCGTTTATCGCCGGGCTGGTTGTTTCCAACGTGCAGCGTTCCGGCTATATCGCCGCCCGGTTTGAGACGGTATCCTATATGATGCTGTCCCCCATGTTCTTCGCCAGCATCGGCATCAAAGTCGTACTGCCGGAAATGACCCCCACAATCCTTCTGTTTTCCGTTATTCTGGCGTTGGTGGCCGTCCTAACCAAAGTGCTCGGCTGCGGACTGGGCGCCAGGCTCTGCCGTTTTTCCAATAAAGAGGCGCTGCAGATCGGGGTGGGGATGATCTCCCGTGGTGAGGTGGCCCTGATCGTGGCGAGCAAAGGAGCCGCTCTCGGCCTGATGTCTTCCTCCCTGTTCGGGCCGGTGGTCGTTACGGTTGTTTTCACTACGATTATTACACCGATTCTGCTTAAGCTGGTGTTCCACAGCAGGAAGAACGGTTCGGCCCCGCCGGAGCCGGAGTTCCACAGCGAGCTGATCAACGAATACGAGGAAGTCATCCAGATCACCAAGGAATATCCGCAGAATATGCGGTAACGCGTCCCATGGGAATAGCCCTTCGAGGGGACAGCCCTTTGGGTAACCCGCGAATAAAGTAAACAAAACGGAAGGGATGTTTTCCCTTCCGTTTTGTTATTTACCGGGCGAGGGGTTCTATGATCAGCGACTGCCGCCCCATTTCCTGATACCGCTGATCGGCCAGCTCCTTATCATAGGAGACGACGCCGTTGGAGCTGTATGGATCGTTAAAATAATAATGCGACGCGTCGTAGCCGACCAGCACCAGACAGTGCTCGTTTTTGGTCCAGGTGAACAGCCGGCCGCTGCCGTTGAGGAACCATTCCAGCCCCTCTTCAATGGGAGCCATGTTGATGCTGGCCCAAACGAGAACCGGCGTGTCCCCGGACACATAGTCGCAGCAAAGCGTTTCCAGCGAGACGCCCGTGGTGTTTTTTACCTGAAATTCATGCCTTTCCTCCTGAAAAAGCCGCTGCAGGGCCTTTTGGATAACCGGCGCGTAACAGCCAAAGCTGTCCGAACGGTAGGGACTGCCGACAAACGCTTCGTTTGGATCGGGCCCATACCGCATTTTCCCGCGCAGCTCCAGCTCGCCGCATTCCAGGTAGCGGTCGATCAAGGCGTTGGTATCCGCCGGGATGGAATAATATTGAAGCAGCATGACCGTGCTGACAATTTCGCAGCCGGTGGGAAGGGCGTTTTCCTGACTGAGATAGGGGACGGGGAGCAGGATTTTTTCAGAAGAGGAGAAACGGGGAGGGGATACAACCGATTCTTTGGTCGGCTGAGAGAAGACCGCTTCTCTGGTCGGCTGGGAGGAGACCGGATAGGGGACGTTTTCTTTCCTTTTTCCCGCGTCCTCCGCGGACGGCGAGGAAAAGCCCTTCCATAATAGCGCGCCCCAAACAACGCATAGGATCAGAAATATTCCATAGCCGATCAGGAATCTTCGTTTTTTTCGGCGGGACACGGACATTCATCCTTCCTGTACGGATTTGCTGTTAGTATAGGAAGGAATCATCCGAGGGGTTTCATCAAATTGTAAAAAGGTTGTGTCGGTTCCGGACCTTTCGGCAACCGTTATACCGCCGACGAGAAAAGGAACGATTACTCCAGCTCCAATACCAGCGGATATTTTTTGGAAAGCCTATTGAAGCCGGAGGTTTCCTCAATCAGAAGGCGGGAAGCATCCCGGCTCAGCTTGATCCGGAAGGAGCCGTAATCTCCTTTATAAAGCAGGCGGGGATTTACCAAACGGTTATCCTGTATCTGCGAAATATAAACGTCGCAGTAGTCGACGGCAAAGGCGATATAGCTTTCCCCATTTTCCGTGAAAGAAAGGCAGGAATTGTGGACGGAAATATTTTTCTGCAAGATCGTGGGAGACAGGGCGTCGTTGAATTCATCGAAAAGCAGCTCGGTTATGCAGTCATACGCCTTGCTGCGTTTCTGGATGTCGTCCAGCGTGCACCGCCGCAGGGTGTTCGCCCAGTGATACCATATTCCCCCTTGATGATCGAAGGCGAACCAAGGATTCGCCGTCTGATAAAGCAGCTCATACATGCCCTCCTCCCGCTCCGAAAGCATATAATAAAAGGAGTCCGGCTCGTTTTTTCCAAACGGATCGCCGTATTGGGAAACGATCAGCGCGTTTCCTTCGTTGTTAACGGCGCTCACCCGGTCGATAAAGGGAACGAGACAGCTCCGCGAACGCATCGTTGAAAAGTTGATCACGGAAACATCGGCGTCCTTGGGATAGCTGCCGGGAGTCATCCAGACGGCCAGCGCGTTTCCGCTGTCCGACCAGCAGCCGGACATATCGCTGTATGCGGCGGACAGCGTGTCAGGATTGACCGGATTGTTCCATTCGGAGGGAGACATTCCCTCCATGGCAAAGGTTTTCCGTTCGCCGCTGGTCAGGTCATAGCGAGTAAAATCGACCTCTATTGCCATGGCGGATTCGGAGATGACATCCGTTTCTCCCTCGGTGGAAGGCTCCGGCGCCGGCGGCTCGTCCTCGGAAGAATATTCCGCATAAACCAGAGTCCGTCCGTCAGGGGAAAGCGTGGCGTATAGCAGCCGTTTGGAATAGTAGGTGAAAATCGTGTCGTAGAAGCCATACCGATAATCCATCCGCAAGACCTTTATCGTGTGTTCGTCGGTGGCCTTCAGTATGAGCAGCTTGGTCGGGTCGTCGTCGTCCCAGGCGTATTCCAGAACGACCTCGCTGGCGTTTTCCAGCGCTGCGTCGACCGTATAGATTTTTTTCAGCTTCAGTTCCAGCTCGCCGGTCTCCGCCTCCGGTTCGGACTTTGCCGGGTACTCCAATACCACCGTTTTTGAGGATGCCTGGCTACAGCTGGGAAAAAGCCAGAAGCATAGAAGAAGACAAAGCAGGCCGAAAAGGAAAAGCGGCCGGCCCCTTCGGATTTCCATAGAATTTCTCGGCTTCATGCTATTCCCCCCATTCCGTCGTTTCCAACATCTTTGCCGCTATGCCGTTTCAGCCGTTCTCCTACGGGAACCCCTTCGGGAGCGATTCCGCCCGAAAGGGAAGGGCTGCCCCAAAGAGGAAGGGCGACCGTTACAGTGACCGATTCGTGCAGCCGGCTCCGGATGGTGATATCGCCTCCGTGCTCCTCCACGATTTTCTGACAAATGCTTAACCCCAGCCCCGAGCTGCCGCGCTCCCTGGATCGCTGTTTGTCGACCCGGTAGAAAGGGATGCACAGCTTGTCCAGCTGGTCGGAAGGGATGCCTTCGCCGGCGTTTTCCACCGAAAGGATCACCTGCGTTTCGGTGGAATCCAGCACCACGGCGATCGGCGCGTTTTCCCTGCCGTATTTGATGGCGTTGTCCAGCAGGTTGATCAGCAGCTCCCGCAGCCGTTCCTTCTGCCCTCGGACAAACTGTCCCGGCAGGCCGGACAGGGCAAACGTATTCCCGTACCGCTGCGCTTTAAGCGACATGGCGTCGGTAACCGAAACCGCCAGCTCGGTCAAATCCACCTTTTCAAAGGGAAGCTTCTGATTGAGCGCAGCGATGTCCAGAAGGTGGATGACCATATCGTGCAGCCGGCGGCTTTCCGCCTCGATATGACCGACGGCTTTCCGATAGAATGCCTCATCTTTCCGGGCGTCCGACTGCAGCAGTTCCGCATATCCCTGAATCGTGGTCAGCGGAGTTTTCAGCTCGTGCGTGACGTTGTTGAAAAAGGCGCGGTCGTATTCGTACAGCCGGCGGATATGGTCCGCGTCTTCCTGAAGCAGCCGGAACTGGTCGTTGATTTTCGTCAGCATTTTTTGGTAGTTGGCCGCCAGCTCCCCGATCTCATCCCGGCGCTTCGTTAACGCGTCTACGCCTTCCGAAACCTCGCCGCCCGGTTCGCTGCCGATCCTCTTTGCAACGGAGTCGGAGTCCCGCGCCAGCGTCTGAACGGGGCGCACGATCCGGTTGGCAAACAGAAGCACGAACAGAAAGGTGAGAAGGGAAACGGCGAGGGTGACCCAGAACACCACCAGCTCGGTGCTCAGCCCCTGACGGAGCATATCGTCGTAATCAGCGTAAAACCGCAGGATGCCGACCGTTTTCTCCTCTACCACCATCGGGCAGGAAAACTGAACGTCCAGACCGTTCTGTCCCGTATAGGTGAGCGAATACGAGGGTTTGCCGTTCATAGCGTTAATCAGGTCGGCGTCCGTGCCGGAGAGGGAGGAATCGCCCGTCTGCTTCAGCAGCTCCCCCTTTACCGTATACGCGGCCGCTTCCCGTCCGGTCGCTGTCCGGAGCTGGGAAAGCAGCTCCGAGGCGATCGCCCGGAACCCTTCCTCCTCATTGTTCTGCTGGTTCAGCATCAGAATCTGCCGGGTATAGATTTCGGAATTGGTCAGAAGCTCGTTCATATCCGCCGCTACACGCGCTTCGTTGCTCCGGCGGATCTGCAGGGATACCAGCAGATTAATCGCCGTTAATCCGACTACGAAAAGAACCAGAAGCTGCAGCATCAGCTTTACCCGTATGCCAAAACGGAGCGTCCTTTCCCGCTTTTTCTGTTCGGTCTGCTTCACACGCTTTTCCGTCACCTGTGTTCGCCTCCTTTGTCCCGTTGAAGGGTATTTCGTTATCCGGTTAACCCGAAACCCGGTGGTTCAGCCGCACGAAAGTGATTTAGTGATTAAGGGCTTAATAGAATAAGTCTATCCCCAAAATGTCAACAAAGTGTGTCGGCGCGGCCGGAAACAGCGGAAAGGACGGTGATAATAACCGAAAAGACGACGACGCAAAATGCAGGGACGGCAGTACTGCCGTCCCTGCATTTTGCGCCTATTCGCTCATGTATTTATATCCCACGCCGAAAACCGTCTGGATGCTGTCCGCCATATCCAGCTTTTTCCGGAGCCGCTGGATATGCGTGTCCACGGTTCGGGTATCGCCGAGATAATCGTAGCCCCATACCTGTTCCAGCAGGACGTCCCGGGTAAAGACCTGGTGCGGACGGCGGATGAGAAACAGAAGCAGATCGTATTCGCGGGGCGTAAGGTCAATGGGACGGCCGTCCCGTTCCACGGTCCGCTCTTCCGGCCGGAGCAGCATTCCGTGAAAGAATATCGGTTCGGAGCCGGTGTCCCGGCTTTTCCCGATTCGCCGGAGAATTACCTTGATCCGGACGATCACCTCCCGCAGCTCGAACGGCTTGGTGATGTAATCGTCCGCGCCCGCCTCCAGTCCCTGCACCTTGTCGTCCATGGAGGAACGGGCGGTCAGCATAATGATGGGAACGTTGTGCTTTTTCGTGATCATCTGGCAGAGGTCGACGCCGCTGCAGTCCGGAAGCATCCAGTCCAGGATGAGCAGGTCGGGCCGGTCGTTTTCGAAAAGCTTCAGCCCGTCGCTGCCGGTAAAAGCAGTGCGGACGCGATAGCCCTCCTGCTGCAGCCCATATTGCAGCAGCTCTGCGATCGGTTTTTCATCCTCGATGATCCAGACAACATAATTGCTCATGGGAAAGGCCCTCCGAAATCGTAAAATCTATCCATAGCATTGGTTGGTTTCCCTATCATTCTAACGGATGCATATGAAAAAATCAATTTTTCCCATAAACAATTCCCTGCAGCCGGATATCGCTTGCAAAGCAAGAGGGGAAGTGTTATAATGCCCCTGTCTTGCAGAGAGTCCCGTTTGTGCTCCCGGGAGGAGGAAAAAACACGATGCTCCGCTTCGACATGCTTCGCTCCGGCGATACGTCTCCAAGCCAGAAACGCAGTCGGAAAATACGGCCCGGACAGGTCCTTGTCCTGGGCTTTCTTTGCGTTATCCTGGCAGGCGCTGTCCTCCTGACGCTTCCCGTCGCAACGGCGGATCGGAATTCGCTGGGCTTTCTGGACGCGCTTTTTACAGCGACCTCCGCCGTCTGTGTGACCGGTCTCACCGTGGTCAACGTCGGCGTGACCTTTTCCCTTTTTGTTCAGGAAGTCTTGGACTTCC
>ERZ827520.2318-NODE-2318-length-18059-cov-4.614863_pt1 | contig 18059 bp, 12 predicted proteins | sample MGYA00519581_ERZ827520 | MGnify/ENA primary metagenome ERZ827520 (study PRJEB31778, sample SAMEA3449339) | human gut metagenome | biome: human gut; feature: human-associated habitat; material: faeces | place: United Kingdom | collected 2010/2012 ...
GCCGCAGGGCCGCACCTCCGTAGCCCAGTTCCAGGCCCGGTCCGCAGTCTTTACGCCCGTGCCGCCCACCATGGCTACCACATCACCGGTATACGGATCCATCACCGTCATGGCGATTTGCAGGGGCTGGTCGTAGGAGTCGGTCTGCTGCTGATACTCCGTGGTCTCAAACTCCTCCTCGGCAATCTTCTGGTACGCCAGGTTCTGGGTGGTGTAAATCTTGTAGCCGCCGCTGTACACCATACCAACGGCCCTCTCATAGGCACTGATAACCTTGCCCTCGCTGTCGGGCTTGCTGTCCTGCAGGTCATAGATCTCCACGAATTTCCTCGCCACATCCTCGATCACCTGGTCGGTGAAATAGGAGTTGTTGGCCTTTGTCACCTTTTCGCCGGTCTCCTCCTCGACGGTCGGTGCCACATAGCCCTCCACCTGTTGGCCAAGGCAGTTATAGCCGTTGGTGAAGACCACCTCCTCGTTGCAGGCGGCCTCATAGTCCTCCTTCTCCTTGATCATGCCCTGCTTATACATATTCTCCAGCACCAGCAGCTGGCGGCTGCGGTTGTTCTCCAGGGTCCAATCGCTGATGAGAGGATCATAGCGGGAGGGATTGTTGGTAATGGCGATGAGGCTGGCGCACTCCGCCACGGACAGGTCCTGAGCATCCTTGCCGAAATACATCCGGGACGCCGTCTGCGCACCGTAGCAGGACTCGCCGAAATACACCGTATTGAGATAGGTGTCGAGAATCACGTCCTTGTCGTACTGCTTTTCCAGCTGCAGCGCCCGGTAGATCTCCGTCACCTTGCGTTTGACGGTGGTCTCGTCGTTGCCGGTGATGTTCTTGATAAGCTGCTGGGTGATGGTAGACCCGCCCTGTACGCCGCTGCCGGTGATGGTGCTGAGCACAGCCCGGGCGGTGCCCTTCCAATCCACGCCCTTGTGCTTGTAAAAGCGCTTGTCCTCGATGGCCACCGCCGCATCCCGCAGGCTCTGAGGGATTTGGTCGCTTGTAAGGAGGATGCGGTTCTCGCCGTCATACAGGGTCTGATACAGCTTGTATTCCCCCGTGTCGGAATCCTTGGCGTACATCTCGGTGGCCAGGGACAGGTCATAGGCGGCCAAATCCACCTCCACCTTGTTCTTCATAGTTCGGTTAATGTACATGGAGAACAGAATGGAGAAAAAGATTGTCGTCAGCAGCAGTACCGCAAAGATGGTCCCCACAATGAACCACGCCTTGCGCCGCCTGGCCTGTACCTCCCGGGGGGATCTCTTGGTATGACCCTCTCCCTGGATCTTGTGCAGCTGATTCTCAGCGGATTTTTTTATTTTTTCGGCGCTCTGCTTCAGCTCGTTTCCCAGGCGATGTTCGCTTCGCTTGTGTTGGCTCATAACGGGGCACCTTCCTTTCTTTCGGAATTTTTGTGTGTTCTTTTAAATTCAAATCATTTTAATACCATCCATCAGCAAGGGCAAACGATGGTAAAAATCCACTATAAACTTTATTTTACCATGGCTGTCAACCTGGAATAAAGAACTTTTTTATTCGAAATATGTGATAATACTTGCAAATCACATAATTACAATTATTTTTTGCATGTTAAATGTTTCTGATTTGCCATTTTTTGTCTGAAACCGTTCTTGCAATCCGGAGCAAAATACATTATAGTGTTTCCTATCATAAGCAAGGAGGTATTCCCCTATGAGCGATGAATTCGGCCCCAATTTTATCACCATTACCGACGAGGACGGCAACGACATCGAGCTGGAATATGTGGACGCCCTGGAGCATAACGGTGTGACCTATATGGCCTTTTTCCCCACAGCAGACACGGAGGAGGAAGCAGAGAGCGCCCAGGATTTTGGCCTGGTGATTCTAAAGTCCGTAATGGAAAACGGCGAGGAGCTGCTGGCCACCCCCGATACCGATGAGGAATTGAACGAGGTCTTTGACCTGTTCACTCAGCAGCTTTTGGAGGACGAGGAATAAATCTGGCAATCATTCCCCTGTCATTCCGAGGGAGCGCAGCGACCGTGGGAATCCGCTCTTTCGGCCCTGATCCGCTTCAAAATATTGGATTTTATCGATTTGGATGCGGATTGCCGCAGCCAGTGTGCGCACCGGCTTCGCAATGACAGCTTTTCCCCGCCCCTGAAATTTCCTGACCATTCCGCCGAAAACCCCTTTCTTTTTCCCGGGGCATATGCTACAATAAGCTTGCCGGCGGCCCCTGGCCTCCGACCGATCCCGTCCGGTGGGCAGCAGTCTGTTTATCCTCACATTTTGTTATAGGGGATGTCGGATCAATATGTGAACTGCAGGCCTCCCGGCTGCCGTCTGCGGCTGGAAGTTGGAAGCAACGAAGCATGTTGGAGACAACCCACCTGCTGATTCGGTGCAGGTTATAACTTGGCTGCTGCCCCCTGGGCGGGATCTTTTTTGCAAGCCCTGCAGGGGCGGACGATTCTGTCCGCTCCTTTTTTATTTTTCATAGGTGCCGGCAGTTGCCCGCCGGCGGCACCCTATCGATTCTTGCCCGCCGGCGGCACCGCCGTTACGCACAGTGCGTTCACGGCAGGGCAAGCGCCCCCTGCCCTATACCACTTTTTCTCCCACTTTTCTTTTTTCTCTTGCAAAAGCAGTGCAAAGCCTATATAATGACAGGGAATGTTACTCCTATTTGCCCGAATGATATATCACCAAACGAGAGGAATGAACCATCCATGAGTGCATCCAGAGAAAAAAAGAACCGCCAGGCCTTCGCCGCCAGCGGTGCTGCAGACCCCAAGGCCGTCCGTGCCGCGGAGGAAAAGGCCAAGCAGCGCAAGTCTACGCTGCTCTATGGCGCCGTTGCCGTGGCTTTCGTAGTGGTAGCCGTTTTGGTCCTGCTGTGGAACTCCAATGTGATTCAGCGCGGCAAGACCGCCCTGACCATCGGGGACGAGAATTATTCCGCCGCTCAGGTGCAGTACAGCTACTACGCCGCTTATACCGAGGTCCGTTCCTCCAATTATTATAGCTATATGGGTATTGACACCAGTAAGAGCCTGGCCGGCCAGACCATGTCCGATACGGCCAAAGCCCTTTTGGGTGTCACCGATGAGGGCATCACCTGGGATAAGTACCTGCTTAACAAGGCGAAGTCTAACCTGGCGTCCAGCCAATCCCTGCTGGCCGCCGCCGAAAAGGACGGCTTCACCTGGACGGACGATATGCAGGCCGACTATGACGATCTTATCAAGACCTTCAAGGAAGCCGCCAAAAAGGCCGGGTACTCCTATAAGAATTATATCAAGGCCATGTACGGCATCGGCTCGGTGCTGATGCGCAAGTCCATCGACCTGGTGGTGCACCTGGAAAAATGGGATGAAACCAAGGAATACGACCGCTACGGCCTGACGGACGAATACACCTCCATCATGGATGTGAAGGTGCCCCGCATCGTGCTTCCCGTGCGTCCGGGCCGCAACCTGGCCATCATCATCGAGGTGGCCGCGCGCAACTTCAGCCTGAAAAAGCTGGGTTATTCCGCCGCGCAGGAGCTGGATCGCCGCACCAATGAAATGATGCAGCAGCGCATGCAGGATATGAAGCTGTAACTCAATCATCCGTTACAAAGGAGACTTTGATTATGTACTACATCGGCATCGATCTGGGCGGCACCAACATCGCCGTCGGCCTGGTCAGCGAGGATGGCAAGATCCTGCGCAAGGCCGAAACCCCTACCCTGGCCAAGCGTCCCTACGCCGACATTGTGCGCGATATGGCCGCGTGCATCGCCAAGCTCCTGGACGAGGCGAAGCTGACCACGCAGGATATCGCCGCCATCGGCATCGGTATTCCCGGCATTGCCGAGCAGAAAACCGGCCGCGTCATCTTCTGCACCAATCTCGGCTGGCGCAACATTCCCCTGCGCGACGAGCTGAAATCCTACTACGACCTGCCCATCTTCATCGATAACGACGCGACGGTGGCTGGCTGGGCCGAGTATCAGGCGGGCGTAAGCCGCAATACCAGCTCCTCCGTTTTCCTCACCCTGGGCACGGGCGTGGGCGCGGGCATCATTGTGGACGGCAAAATCTGGTCCGGCGCGCACGGCGCGGCCAGCGAGCTGGGCCACCTGATCATCGAGGTGGACGGTATCCCCTGCACCTGCGGCAAGTGCGGCTGCACTGAGCGCTACTGCTCGGCCACGGCCATCATCCGCATGGCCAAGGAAGCCTGCGCGCTGCATCCCGACTGCGCCATCCTGAAGGCCGTGAACGGCGATGTGGACAAGATCACCGCCAAGACGGTGTTCGACCTGGCCAAGGAGGGCGACGACATCGCCAACCGCGTGTTCCGCCGCTATGTCAAGTACCTGACCATCGCCATCAACAACGTCGTATCCTTCCTGGATCCGGATATGATCGTGCTGGGCGGCGGCGTCAGCCGCGCAGGCGATTTCCTGCTGGATGCGGTCAGGGAGCTGCTGCCCAAGTATCTGATGTATCCCGTGCTGCCCATGCCCGAAATCGCCCTGGCTCAGCTGGGCAACGACGCGGGCATCATCGGCGCGGCGCTGCTGGGCCGGTAAACGTTTTTCTTCTTCGCGCCATTTCTATCTGAAAAGAGGTTCTTTTATATGGAAAAAGTTCTCGTTCGCCAGCTTTTCCGCCAAACGCCCGCCGACGGCGCGCATCTTCTCGTCAGCGGCTGGGTGCGCACCGTACGCGACAGCAAGGCCTTTGCCTTCATCGAGCTCAACGACGGTTCCTTCTTTAAAAACCTGCAAATCGTGCTGGATGAATCCGTTCCGGATTTCCGCGAGGTGGTCAAGGTCACCCTGGGCAGCGCCATCGAGGTGGAGGGCACGCTCAAGCTGACCCCCGAAGCCAAGCAGCCCTTTGAGCTAAAGGCCAGCCGCGTCACGGTTGTGGGCATGGCTGCGGCCGATTATCCCCTGCAAAAGAAGCGCCACACCGTGGAATACCTGCGCACCCAGGCGCACCTGCGTCCGCGCACCAATCTGTTCTCGGCGGTGTTCCGCATCCGCTCGGTAGCCGCGCAGAGCATCCACCGCTTCTTCGCCGATCAGGACTTTGTATATGTGCACACCCCGCTGATCACCGCCAGCGACTGCGAGGGCGCGGGCGAAATGTTCCGTGTGACCACGCTGGATATTGACAATCCTCCCCGCGACGAGCAGGGCCATGTCAAGGTAAGCGAGGACTTCTTTGGCAAGCCCGCCAATCTGACCGTATCCGGCCAGCTGAACGCGGAGGCCTTCTGCATGGCCTTCCGCAATGTGTACACCTTCGGTCCCACCTTCCGCGCCGAAAAGAGCAACACGCCGCGCCACGCGGCGGAATTCTGGATGATCGAGCCTGAAATCGCCTTCGCCGACCTGAACGACGATATGGCGCTGGCCGAGGCCATGGTGCGCTATGTCATCGCCGATGTGATGGAGCGCTGCCCCGAGGAGCTGGAATTCCTCAACAGCTTTGTGGATAAGGGGCTGATCGACCGCCTGACCCACGTGCGCGACAGCGATTTCGCCCGCGTTTCCTACACCGAGGCCATCGAAATCCTCAAAAACTCCGGCGAGCACTTTGAGTACGGTGCTTACTGGGGCATGGATATGCAGACCGAGCACGAGCGCTACCTGGCCGAAAAGCACTTTGGCCGCCCGGTATGCGTGTATAACTACCCCAAGGAAATCAAGGCTTTCTATATGAAGCAGAACGACGACGGCAAGACCGTCGCGGCGGTGGACGTGCTGGTGCCCGGTATTGGCGAATTGATCGGCGGCAGCCAGCGTGAGGATCGTCTGGACGTGCTGGAGGCGCGCATGCACGAGCTGGGGCTGGATCGGGAAAGCTACTGGTGGTACCTGGAGCTGCGCAAGTACGGCTCCACCCCGCACGCGGGCTTCGGCCTGGGCTTTGAGCGCCTGATCATGTACCTGACGGGCGTAAGCAACATCCGCGACGTGCTGCCCTTCCCGCGCACCACGGGCAGCGCCGATTTCTAAGCTGCGATCTTCAATAGGAGGCATGGATATGAAGCGTTTCTGGCTCTGCTGCCTGCTGCTTTTGCTGCTGGCCCTGCCCGCGCTGTGCCAGGCCGAGGGCACGCCTGTCAGCCTGAACGATATGATCAAGACCGATTCCGAGCGGATCGAGCTGCGCTTCCTGGACAGCAAAAACAACGCCAAAACCGACGCGACGCTGCTGCTGTGCTATGGCAAGGAGCGGCTGGAGGTGCTGGTGGTGGACGGCGGCCTGGCCAACTCCCGCTGCTATATGGAGCTGCTGAACCTGCGCAAGGATCTGCTGAGCGCGCTGAACCTGAGCGATCAGGCCAAGAACAAGGATTATCAGCTGCACCTGACGCTCGTGGCCACCCACAGCCACAAGGATCACATCGCCGCCCTGTACAGTGAAATCATCCCCTGCAAGTTTTTCACCATCGACGCGCTGTATGTGTCCCCGGCCACCGCGCTGGTAACGGACAACACCTATGACGACAGCAAGAACGGCGACGCGATACACCGCGTCCGCCTGCTGTCCACCATGCGCGATTCCGCACCCAACGCCCCGGTTTACACACTGGATTACGCGCAGGCGCTTACCTTCCCCCTGGCCTGCGGCCAGGCCACGCTTTACGCCCCCATCCAGGATTACGGCGTGGGCGACGCGCTGACCTATATCAAGAATGTATACTATCCCGGCCAGGCCGATAAGGATATCCGCGCCGACCTGCCCGTGGCGGTAGTCAACGCCAACAGCATGTGGCTGCGCGTGGAGCTGGGCGGCAGCAGCGCGCTGTTCACCGGCGATATCATGAAAAAGAAGAGCGACCGTGAGGACGAGCCGATGGACAGGATGATCGCCCATTACGGCGCGGAAACGCTGCGGTCGGATATCGTCAAGTACCCGCATCACGGCATCTCGCGCAACCCCGCCGCCAAGCCCGTCAGCCAGCTGCTGCTCAAGGAGGGCGGCGTGGTCGTGCTGACCACCAAGGGCGCGCGCGAAAAGGCCGGCCAGATGCTGGCCATTTACGACGCGGCCTTCGTCACCACCGAGGACGGCACGCAGACCTTTACCATGACGGCTGAAAGCGTGACGCAGCCCTGATCCTGGGCGGCAAATGCGAAGCACGTCCCCGCTTTGGCTGCAATCGCCGCTTTGTGAATGCTCAGAACGGGTATCCAGCGCAATCTGGATGCCCGTTCTGTTTTACGCCTGTTATCAAAATATCCGGAGAAAAATCATGATCGATAAAATGCTTGTTCGCGGCGCCAGGGTGCACAACCTCAAAAACGTTGATGTGGATATCCCCCTCAATCAGATCGTCGGCGTCGCCGGGGTATCCGGCTCGGGCAAGTCCTCGCTGGCGCTGGGCGTGCTGTACGCCGAAGGCTCCCGCCGCTATCTGGAGGCGCTGTCCACCTACACCCGCCGCCGCATGACGCAGGCAGCCAAGGCCACGGTGGACGACGTGCTGTATGTGCCCGCCGCGCTGGCGCTGCATCAGCGGCCGGGCGTGCCCGGCATCCGCAGCACCTTCGGCACGGGCACCGAGCTGCTCAACAGCCTGCGCCTGATGTACTCCCGCCTGGCCAGCCATCGCTGCCCCAACGGCCATTATCTGCCGCCCACGCTGGCCGTCGCAGCGGGCAAGGAGCTTGCCTGCCCCGAATGCGGCGCGCGCTTTTACGCCCCCTCCGCCGAGGAGCTGGCCTTCAACTCGCAGGGAGCCTGCCCCAAATGCGGCGGAACGGGCAGCGTGCGCACGGTGGATATGAGCACGCTGGTGCCGGACGATTCGCTCACCATCGACGGCGGGGCTGTCGCGCCCTGGAACAGCCTGATGTGGTCGCTGATGACCGACGTTTGCCGCGAGATGGGCGTGCGCACCGACGTGCCCTTCCGCGATCTGACCGAGCGCGAAAAGGAGATCGTTTTCCACGGCCCGGCGGAAAAGAAGCATATTTTTTACCACGCCAAAAACTCCAATCAGGCGGGCGAACTGGATTTTACCTATTATAACGCCGTTTACACCGTGGAAAACGCCCTGGCCAAGGTGAAGGATGAAAAGGGCATGAAGCGCGTGGAAAAGTTTCTGAAGGAGGATGTTTGCCCTGAGTGCGGCGGCACGCGCCTGTCCGCCGCCGCGCGCGCCCCTCTGCTGCGGGGCATCCCGCTAAGCGATGCCTGCGCCATGACGCTGAGCGCGCTGGTGGATTGGGTGCGCGGCGTGCCGGGCAGCCTGCCTGCTGAAATGCGTCCCATGGCCGAAAGCATCTGCGCCGCCTTTGAAAGCACAGCCAAGCGGCTGATGGATTTGGGGCTGGGATATCTGACGCTGGATCGCTCCGCCGCCACGCTGTCCACCGGCGAGCGGCAGCGCATGCAGCTGGCCCGCGCCGTGCGCAACCGCACCACGGGCGTGCTCTATGTGCTGGATGAACCCAGCATCGGCCTGCACCCAGCCAACATCGTGGGTTTAACCGGCGTCATGCACGATCTGGTGGCCGACGGCAACTCGGTCATCCTGGTTGACCACGATACACAGATTTTGAAGGAATCCGATTGGATTATCGAGATGGGCCCGCAGGCAGGAGCCAAGGGCGGCCACGTGATCGCCCAGGGCCCGGTGAACGCGCTGGAAAGCAATCAAAACTCGCAGATCGGGCCATTCTTATCCGGCAAGGCCGAAACCGACCTGCGTCCCCACGCCGCGCGCGATGAAATGTTCAGCCAGGGAACGATTCGCCTGTCCACCGCAAGCATTCACACAGTAAAGCCCCTCAAAATCGACATTCCCAAGGGGCGGCTGACCGTCGTAACCGGCGTTTCGGGTTCGGGCAAAACCACCATGGTGCTGGAAAGCCTGATCCCCGCGCTGGAAGCCAGCATCGCCGGGGCCGCCCTGCCCGCCCACATTCGGGAGATCCGCGCCGAGGGCATCGCGCACGTCAAGCTGATTGACGCAACCCCCATCGGCATCAACGTGCGCTCCACCGTGGCTACCTATGCAGGCGTGCATGACGAGCTGCGCAAGCTATACGCCAAATCGCCGGATGCCAAGGCGCACGGCTTCAAAGCCAGCGATTTTTCGTACAACACGGGCAATCTGCGCTGTCCCGGCTGCGACGGCACGGGCGTGGTCAGTCTGGACGTGCAGTTTTTGCCCGATGTGAACATTCCCTGTCCCGATTGCCGCGGCTCGCGCTATGCGCGCGCTGCCTACGATGTAAAGCTGCGCAGCAAGACGGGGCAGACGGTTTCCCTGCCCGAGCTGATGGACATGGACGTAAGCTCGGCCATTGCGTTTTGCCATGATATGAAAACGGTCTGCCAGCGCCTGCAGGTGCTGGAACATTTGGGCTTGGGCTATCTGACACTGGGCGAGGAAACGCCCAGCCTGTCGGGCGGCGAGGCGCAGCGGCTCAAGCTGGCCAGCGAGATTGGCCGCACGCAGACGGACTCGGTATTCGTATTCGACGAGCCCAGCATCGGTCTGCATCCGCTGGATGTGCGGGTGCTGCTGGGCGTGTTCCAGGCGCTGCTGAATAACGGCGCCACGGTCGTTGTCATCGAGCATGATCTGGACGTGATCCGCAACGCGGACTATGTAATCGATATGGGTCCCGGCGGCGGGGAAAGCGGCGGCCGCGTCGTGGCGGTCGGCACACCGCAGGAAATCGCCGCGAATCCAGACAGCATCACGGGCAGATACTTATAATACAAAAAACAGCAGGGAGTTTTTCCCCTGCTGTTTTTAATTTGCTTTGGACACTGCCGGAATCTCCCCGCGTCATTTTCCTACACAGAAGCGGGAAAACACGCTATCCAGCAGCTTTTCGTCCACGCGGTCGCCCGTCACCTCGCCCAGGCAGTCCAGCGCGGCATGCAGATCGATGGCCGCCAGATCCAGCGGCTGGCCGTTTTCCAGCGCGTCCGCCGCCGTCTGCAAATGCTGCGCCGCCGCACGCGCCAGGCGCATGTGGCGTTCGCTGGTCAGGGGCAGCTCGCAGGGCATGCCCGCGCGCCGGGCCAGCTCCTGGCGCAGCGCGTCCATGCCCTCGCCCGTAACAGCGCTGATGCGCAGCGCCCCGGGCAGATCAAAGGCCGCGCCGCGGTCGGCCTTGTTGCACAGGATCAGGCGCGGATAGCTTTCCGTCTCGCGCAGTAATTCTTCATCCTCGGCCGTCAGGGGCTGCGATCCATCCAGCACCAGCAGCACCAGATCGGCCGCGCGCATGATCTCCCGCGCGCGCTGCACGCCGATGGCCTCCACTGTTTCAGCCTGCTCACGGATGCCCGCAGTATCGCTCAGGTTGACGCGCAGTCCAGCTACCAGAATGCTGCCGCGCACCACATCGCGCGTGGTGCCGGGGATATCGGTCACGATGGCGCGCTCCTCGCAAAGCAGGGCATTGAGCAGCGAGCTTTTGCCCACATTGGGCCGGCCGCACAGCGCGGCCTCAAAGCCTGTATCCAGCAGCCGCGCCGCGCGCTCATCGCAGGCGGACAGCAGCGTATCCCGCAGCGCCCGCGCCCCGGCAATCACGCTGCCTGCGGCCTCGGCCTCCTCAATTTCCTCCGGATAGTCCAGCGCCGCGGCGACCCCGGCCAGCAAATCGGTCAGGCGCTGCTGCGCATCGCGGATAAAGGCGCTTGCACCGCCGTTCAGCTGCCTCAGCGCCGCGCGCGCCGCCTGCTCGCCCTGCGCGCCGATTACATCCATTACAGCCTCGGCGCGGCTCAGATCCACGCGACCGTTCAGGAAGGCGCGGCGGGTAAACTCCCCCGGCTCGGCCGGGCGCGCGCCCAGGCGATACAGCGCCGCCAGCGCTTCGCGGGCAATCTGATCGCCGCCGTGCAGATGAAACTCCGCCACATCCTCGCGCGTATAGGTGCGCGGAGCCAGCATCAGCACAGCCATGCACTCGTCCAACATCGCGCCGTCCGCATCATACAAATGCCCGTAAAGCAAGCGATGGGATTCCACCTGCTGCCTGCCCGCCGGGCGAAAGAGCGCTTCAAAATACGCGCGAGCGTTTTCTCCGCTCACGCGCACAATAGCGATGCCGCCGCGCCCCGGTGGGGTAGCCAGCGCCGCAATGGTATCGTTTTGATATGCCAGCATGCAGCCTCCGCTTATAAAAGCCCCTGATACGCCTTGTCCGCATCCGGACGGCGCGGCGCACGCTGCGCCGTCTCTTCATCCGCAGCGGGCGCATCGGCGTTGGCGGGCATTTCGGACAGATAATGCGGGTGATACACCCGGCGATCCAGCGACCAGATTTTTTCGCTGAACGCGCCCGCGGGCGTGCGGCGCACGATGCCGTTCATCTCGTTCATCCGCGCGTCCAGCACATCCAGCCAGTGCAGCATTTCCGCCTCGGGGAACATGGGCGGACGCGGGCTGCCAAACTCCGCCTCGCCATGGTGGCTGATGACCATGTGCTCCAGCAGCAGCACATACTCATCCTCATCCGGGATGCCCGCGCGGCGCGCGGCCTCGCGCACCTGCGTCACCCCACGCACCAGATGGCCCAGCAGCAGGCCCTCAACCGTATAGTCGTTCACATTGCCCGCATCATCGCTTTGCATCTCGCGGATTTTGCTCAGATCATGGGCAATAACACCCGCGCACAGAAGATCGGCGTCCAGCCAGGGATATACCTGCAGCATCTGCCGCGCGCCCTTGAGCATGGTGGTGGTATGGTGCAATAGACCGCTGCGTTCGGCATGGTGCAGCCGCTGGGCGGCGGGGAAATACACCAGCTTATCCCCGGCCATGGCAATCAGCTCGCGCAGCACCTTTTGCAGGGTGGGGTTTTTCATCTGATCGATGGCCGCGGTGATTTCGCCCAGCATCTGCTGGGGCGGATAGGGCGCGCAGGGCACCAGCAGCGACATATCCACCTGATCGGCCTCCTCGGCCTCGCGCAGCTTGTTCACCCGCAATTGCAGCCGCCCGTTATACTCCGTCACCACGGCGCGCACCTTGATGATGGAGCCGTTTTTGGGGGGCTGCACCGTGCCATCCCACATTTTGGCGTTGATATCGCCCGTGCGGTCGCACAGCGTCATATCCAGATACTTGCTGCCATTGGCGGAGGCGCGCTGCTCGGCAGAGCGCACCAGCAGAAAGCCTTCAAATTTTAAATCCTTTGCAAAGCTCGCCACAACGGCCTGTTCCATGGTTTTCTCTCCCTATCCTGCGGCGTTAAGTCTCCACCGCGTCGTCGGTATACATATCCTCAAACAGGGTAAACTCGCTCAGCCAGTTCAGCTTTACCGTGCCCAGCGGGCCGTTGCGCTGCTTGGCGATGATCACCTCGGCGGTGTTGGTTTCCTCGCTTGTCTGGTCATAATACGCCTCGCGGTGCAGGAACATGACCACGTCCGCGTCCTGCTCGATCGAGCCGGAATCGCGCAGGTCGCTCAGCATCGGGCGCTTGACGGTGCGCTGGGTATTGGCACGGCTCAGCTGCGCGCAGGCAAGGATGGGAATTTTCAGCTCCAGCGCGATGGCCTTGAGGCGTCGGCTGATCTCGCTGACCTCCTGCTGACGGTTTTCGCTTTTGCCGTCCGCACCCATCAATTGCAGGTAGTCGATGATGACCAGATCCAGCCCCTTTTCCAGCATGATGCGGCGCACGCGGGAACGCATCTGCATGGGGGTCAGGCCGGCGGTATCGTCGATATACACCTTTTCATTGGACAGAGGGTTGACCGTCTGCGCCAGCTTGATCCATTCCTTATCGCGCAGGGTGCCCGAGCGCACATGCTGCATATCCACGCGCGCGTCGCCGCACAAAAGGCGCATGGCGATCTGCTCGCGCGGCATTTCCAGGCTGAAGATGGCCACGCCAAAGCCCTTGCGCGCGGCGGCTGCGGCCATGTTCAGCGCGATACTGGTTTTACCCATGCTGGGACGCGCGCCCATCAGGATCAGCTCGCCCCCATGCATGCCGGTCAGCAGCCTGTCCAGTTGGGTAAAGCCCGTGGTCACGCCCGCCACCTTGCCCTGCAATCGGGCCAGCTCTTCAATCTGCGCGTAGGTGGTATAGAGCACCTCGCGGATATGCACCAGCTGTTCGCCGCCCGTGCGGCGCATGACGATATCAAAGATGGATTTTTCGGCGTGACTTAAAATATCCTTCAGATCCAGCCGCTGCTCGTAGCAATTGCGGCTGATGGTGCTGGCCGCCTGAATCAGCCTGCGCAGGGTGGATTTTTCCAGAACGATGGTGATGTAATACTGCACGTTGGCCGTTGTGGGCACATATTGCAGCAGTTCCACCAGATAGGACGACCCGCCGATGCCGTTCAGCGTGCCACGGCGGGACAGCTCCGCATCCACCGTGACCAGATCCACCGCCGTGCTCTGCTGCGCCAGCGCGCGGATGGCGCTGTAAATTTCGCGGTGCGCAGGGGTGTAAAAATCATCCTCCTGCAGCATTTCCATGGCGATGGACACCGCGCGGCCATCCTGCAGAAGCGCGCCAAGCACCGACCGCTCGGCCTCAATGCTTTGCGGGGGGACGGCGGAGAAGGCCGTGGACAGGGCGCCTGGCTGCTCGCTCACAGGGATCAATCCTCCTGAATATTCTTCACCCGCAGGATCATTTTGGCGTTGATGTTGGGATACACGCGCACGGTCACTTCATAATCGCCCAGCTGACGCACGGGCTCCTTGATTTCCACCTTGCGCTTATCAAACTCGATGTCGTAGCCGGCCTTGATCGCATCAGCTACTTCCTGTCCGGTCACGCTGCCGTACAGACGGCCCTTTTCACCGCACTTAGCCTTGAGCACAACCACCTTGTTTTTCAGCTTGGCGGCAATCTCCTCGGCCGCGGCACGGTTTTCAGCCTCGCGCTTGCGCTCGGCCTCGCGCTTGCGCTCGATCACGCGGATGGCGTTGTCGTTGGCCTCCATCGCCCATTTGCGCGGAAACAGAAAATTGCGGGCATAGCCGTCGCTTACGTTGCAGATATCGTCTTTTTTGCCAATGTCCTTAACGTCCGTGAGCAAAATAACCTTCATAATTTCTACTCCTCTCCCCCGTCGCGCGGCTTGAGCGCAGGGCGCAGCCCGCGCGCGTTGTTTATCTGATCGAACACGCCGATAATCATCAGCACGCTCTGGAACAGCGAAACCGTCATGGCCGCAATAATCGCCGCCACGCGCCAGCCCTTGCGCGTGCCGCGCTGGTGCTGGTTAAAGTTGATGGCCGCCAGGCCCTGTACGGCAAAGCACACACAGAACGCCTGCCACATCAGCGCGCCCAGCAGATACAGCGTATCCCCCACGGGCAGACGCATGATCAGGTAGCCCACGGCCAGGATGCCGATGCGCAGCCCCCACGGGCGCGGAATGTGCCAATAGCGCAGCTCCGGCATGCCAAGATCGGGAATATCCTGCTCGGGCTCGTCGCGCTTGAAGGCGCGCTTCTGCGCGGCGCGGCGGCCAAAGTAGATGCCAAGACCCATGCCCGTAAGCACGTTTGTGGCCGTACCCGATACCAGCAGCGCGGGCAGCAGGCCATGCAGCAGGCTCATCACCAGCGTACGGCACTGCAGCGTCAGCTCCTGCGCGGCCTCGGCCGAAAAGGCGTACCCGCCCTCCACAGCCACAAGCGCCGTTTCGCGCATGGCCTGCGGCAGGCTCAGCAGCCCCATCTGATGCAGGGTATACAGCAGACTGTCGCGCATGGCCAGACCGTCCAGGCTTTGCATCACCGCATCGCCCGCGGCGGCATACAGCTGACCGCCCGTCATGCCCTGCACCAGGGCATAAATCACCGTCAGCGCGCCGCTGAGGGCCAGCGCCAGCGCAGCGCAGCTATGCCAGAAGGGCTGCCTGCGCAGCAGGCAGTACACATACACCGCCGTCATAGGCAGCAAATACAGCGCGCCAAAGCCCAGCAGCATCGCCCCGCCCACGCGCAGCAGCGCCGCCAAAGCCATCAGCAGGCAGAAAAACATGGGAATCAGGCCCGCGATCAGGCCGATCATCATCAGCAGCACCGGCATGGAGGAAAGCACGAACACCGCCAGGCTCAACCCCGGGAAAAGGATATTGGCGCTCGTCAGCGCCAGCAGCGCCGCGCATATCACGCAGGCGATGATCGCCGCGCGCAGGGTAGTGCAGGTTTTCAGCCCTCGCTTCATCAGTCCGCTCCTTGCTTTTCCCGGATGGGAAACCGCATAAATTTCCTTATATATTGTAAATCGCGCGCCTGCTTTTGTCAATGCTAAAGCGCCGGGTAGTCCCCCTGCTCCGGATTAAAAAATGCCGCCCCCTGGGCGGCAAAGCGGGAAGCCATCTTCCCTTAAGCGCTTTTATGCATTCTGCACGCGCAGCAGCGTCGTGCCCTTGCTTACATCCTGCGGTTCGCCCGCGGTGATCACCACCAGGTCGCCCTCGTCGATCACATCGGCGTTGCGCGCACAGTCCACCACATGGCGGCACAGCTCCTCAGTGGAGTTCTGCCGCAGCGAACGCACGGGATACACACCCCAGGACAGGGACAGCTGCTGGAAGGTCTTTTCATCGGGGGTTGCGCCCACGATGGGCTCCTCCGGGCGGAATTTGGAAATCCCCCGCGCGCTGCGGCCCGTCATCGTCACCGTCAGGATGGCGCGCGCGCCCACATCCCGCGCCGTGGTGCACGCCGCGTCGCAGATGGCGTTGGTCGCGTCGCTCGTGTCCATATCGTGGTCAAAGCCCTTGTACACGCCCATATCGAAGGCGTCGCACTCCGCCTGCGCGGCAATGCGCGCCATGGCGGCCACGGCCTCCACAGGATAGCGGCCGCTGGCGCTCTCGCCCGAAAGCATCACGGCCGAGGTGCCGTCAAACACCGCGTTGGCCACGTCGGTAATCTCGGCACGGGTGGGGCTGGGGCTGGCAATCATGGATTCCAGCATCTGCGTGGCGGTAATGGCCACCTTGCCCGCCTGATAACAGCGGCGGATAAAGCGCTTTTGCAAACCGGGCAAACGCTCATAGGCAATCTCCACGCCCATATCGCCGCGGGCCACCATGATGCCATCGCAGTGGGAGAGGATCTCGTCAAAGTTATCCACGCCCTCGCCGTTTTCAATCTTGGCAATCACGCGCACGCGGTGGCCGCCATGATAATTGAGGAAGCGGCGCATCTCGATCATATCCTGCGCGCTGCGGGCAAAGGACGCGGCCACATAATCCACATCGTTTTCAATGCCGAAGATCAGGTCGGACTTGTCCGCCTCGCTCAGGTAAGGCATGTTCAGGTGCACGCCGGGCACGTTTACGCCCTTATGGGTAGCGATACGGCCGCCATGCTCCACCAGGCAGCGGATATCGGTATCCGTGGTTTCCTGCACGCGCAACGATACGCGGCCGTCGTCGATGAGGATGCGGTCGCCCGTCTTCACCTCGCGCGGCAGCTCGGCATAGGTGATGGATACCTGCGCGGCGTCGCCCTGCACATCGCGGGCAGTCAGGGTAAATTCCGCCCCGTCGGCCAGCATGGCCTCGCCGCCCGCCATATCCTTCAGGCGGATCTCCGGCCCCTTGGTATCCAACATCACAGCAGCAGCCACGCCCAGACGATCGCGCACGGCGCGGAAGCGCTGCATCATTTCCCGGTGCGATTCATGGGTGCCATGAGAAAAGTTAAACCGGGCCACGTTCATGCCCGCGCGCAGCATGGCTTCCATCACTTTTTCATCCGCGCTGGCGGGGCCCAGGGTGCAGACAATCTTGGTTTTTCTCATTGCAATCCCTCCAAGCTTACTAATAAAGCAAAACTTTCCACATATATAATATATCACAAATTGCAAGCCGCCGCAAGATTGTTTTGCTGCCGCGGCGGTTTTTAGCTTGTTTTTTGAAACGCAATCAAAAACGCCCCGGCACCAGCCGGAGCGTATATTGTTTTTACAAATCGGATCGATTATTCATTTTCGGGGATGATCGTCATCCGCATGGGATCCAGCGCCGCCTCCGCCTGCTCGGCAGTAAGCAGCCCGCGCTCCACCGCCAGCTGACCCACGGGCACGCGCGTGCGCAGGGATTCCTTGGCCAGCGAGCAGGCCGCGTCGTAGCCGATCAGCGGGCACAGCGCCGTCACGATGCCCACCGAGCGGTTGATCTCCTCCCGGCACAGGGCGACGTTGGCCACGATGCCGCTGACGCAATGATCGGTCAGCGTGCGCAGGCCGTTAGTCAATTGCGCCATGCCCTGGCACAGGCTGTCAAAGATCACCGGCTCAAAGGCGTTCAGCTCCAGCTGGCCGGCCTCGGCCGCCATGGTGACGGTCGTATCAAAACCAATCAGGCGGAAGGCGATCTGATTGACCACCTCGGCGATAACGGGATTGACCTTGCCGGGCATGATGGAGGAGCCGTTCTGCCGCGCGGGCAGGTTGATTTCGCCCAGGCCGTCGCGCGGGCCGGAGGACATCAGCCGCAGGTCGTTGCAGATCTTGGACAGGCTGACGCCGCAGCTCTTGAGCGCGGAGGACAGGGTGACATAGCAATCCAGATTCTGCGTCGCGTCGATCAGATTATCGCTTTGCGCAAAGGGGATGCCCGTCATTTCAGCCAGGATGGGCACCACGCTGCGCACGAAGGCGGGGGCGGCGTTGATGCCCGTGCCCACAGCCGTGCCGCCCAGGTTCAGCAGCAGCTGCTCCTCCCGGGCGCGGTCGATGCGGCGGTACTCGCGGCGCAGCACGGCGGCGTAGGCGGCAAACTCCTGCCCCAGGCGGATGGGCACCGCATCCTGCAGCTGCGTGCGTCCCATCTTGACCACGGCGTCAAACTCGTGGGCCTTGTCGTCCATCGCGTCGATCAGCCGCTGCAATTCGGGCAGCAGGCGCAGGGCGAAGGTATGCAGCGTCATCTTGCCGCAGGAGGGGTACACATCGTTGGTGGACTGGCCGCAGTTGACGTCGTCGTTGGGGTTGACCAGCGTATAATCGCCCTTTTTGCCGCCCAGTATCTCGATGGCGCGGTTGGCGATGACCTCGTTGGCGTTCATATTGGTGCTGGTGCCC
>ERZ827520.2325-NODE-2325-length-17995-cov-4.648551_pt1 | contig 17995 bp, 17 predicted proteins | sample MGYA00519581_ERZ827520 | MGnify/ENA primary metagenome ERZ827520 (study PRJEB31778, sample SAMEA3449339) | human gut metagenome | biome: human gut; feature: human-associated habitat; material: faeces | place: United Kingdom | collected 2010/2012 ...
ACTTTTTCATAACCCGAAGGATGGTTTTGGGATTGTGACAGATGCCTTCGCTGTTCGTCAGGAGAAGTGTACCGGGGACAAAGGCAGTTTTCAAACGACCAAACCCCGCCTTCGGCATCCTGCCAGAGCTTTAAGCCTAGGTTCTGCACGGCTGCACGGCACCCGCTCGTGTCGTGAACCTCATTTTCCTTGCCGTAAATCCAACAGGTCCCAAGACCAACGGCCGGAAAATCAATCGAATCAAAGCCTTCCGGTACAATAGTGTCGGCAGGGGCAAACATCCCAATCCAATACGCAAAGGGCTGATCAGGACAGCGGCGTTCCAATCCGACATAGCCGCCGCCGTTCTCCCAGAATTTAAGAATCGAATCCACGCCGCCCATTGCCATTTCAATTTGATCAAACCATCCGTTGGCGAACCATTCGCCCCACCAACCGCCAAAGTCGGGATATTTCTTCCCGATAAAACGCATGGCGGGAATGTTTTCCCTGAATGTTTTAATAATTTCAGCCATCTTTTACTCCTTTTTGAGCGGTATATAGATCCGCTCCGAATATTTTCTGCTTGTTTCTGTATAGCTCTCCAGCTCAAATCCGTTTGCTTTGACATAACCGCTGTTCGGCAGCCATTTCTGATAGAACCAATCCCATGTGTAGCGTATTGTGCAGACGAAATTGTGCTGTGTGGCAGGCGGCGTTTTTAACACGGCATACAGTCCGCCTGCAATATCCAGCCGCACAGTACCCGCGGTGTCTCCCTTAGCCTCTTCGGCGCGAATGCCGATATAGTAGTCCAACCCACCCTTCTTATCGTTCCAAATCATTGCGCCAAAATCTTCCGTCTCCGCGCCGCCGGAAAGCCGTGTGGAACGCCTTTCCGCGTTATATCGATTCCAGCAATTCGGCGGAAACTCTTCCTCGAAAGGATAGGCGGCTAATTGGAAAGTTTCCAGATACATCATCGATACATCGGGCGGCGGCTCAACGGAATCAAAGCGGATCGGTTCAAACAGCCGGAGGCTGCAGTTTGTTGTGCGAAACTCCGTGGGCAGAATATGATGCTCATTTTTAAAGGCGCGGGTGAAGTTTTCTTTTGAGTTAAAGCCGTATTCAAAGGCAATGTCCGACATCGGCCTGTCCTCTTCACCGATACGGCGAACGATCTCCGAGATGCGGCGTTTGCGTATGTAATCGGCCGGTGTAAGGTGGACGGACTCACGAAACATACGGAGAAAGTGGTATTCGGAATATCCGGCCAGCTGGGCAAGTGTTGCATTGTCAAGCACGCCTTGACGCTCGTCTTTTAAATGGGCTTCTATGTGTTCCAGCACACGCTGAAGATGCTTTTGCTCCATGAATCATTCCGCCCCTCTTCCTAACTTATAACAGAATCATGATGAGAATGATTGATAAAAATTGCGGTTTTTATCCGTTCCGTTTGAAAGGTAAGGAGGTTTCCTTTATAGATCGCCGTATCCTTCGCCGGCGGAAGCCTGTTGGCGGACGTATTCGCTGGGGGAGACGCCGTAATGGCGCTTAAACATCCGGGAAAAGCTGAAGATGTCCGGATAGCCGGTGGACAACGCTGCTTCTCCGGGCGTACAGCCATGTTCGGACATCAGCTCCGCTGCCTTACGCAGCCGGCAGTCGGTCAGGAATTGCTGCGGGGAACGTCCGGTATGCTGACGGAAAATGCTGCTGAAATAGCTGCGGTTGAGGTTGAGCTGCCGCGCCAGCTCCGCGATGGAAATATTCCGCATATATTCGTTCTCGATAAAGGTTTTCGCCATCTCGACATACTGCTGCGCTCCGCCCGACGGAGAAGCGCCCTCGCTGAGCAGGGAGAGCAGTTCGTATATCCGGCCGCAGAGGGCCAGCTCCCGCCCGGACTTCCGTTCGCTGCACTCCCACATGGCGGAGAAAAGCGATCCGGACTGCGGAAGGAAAAGGACGTCCTCCTCCAGGGCGGCGGGGAGGGACATCCCGCTTTCAAAGCCGACCCAGATGTACCGCCAGGGGTCGGCGCGGTCCGCTTCGTAATAGGTGATCTCGTAGGGGCGGATCACAAAGATCCAGCCGGGACCCAACGTGTACCGATTGTCACACACGGTGAAGGTTCCCTTTCCGGAGACCACATAATGCAAAAGAAGATGCGTTCGGGCAGACGGGCCGAAGGCATGTCCCGGCTCGCATGCCTCCCATCCGCACTGCACCGGATTAATTTCCCGCCAGCGCCGGTTTTCCAGCAGCATGGATTCTCCGGTCATCGCGTTCCCTCCCAAACAGCGCGCTTGTAGATTTGTCTAACATTATACCAAATCCGTCAAGCAGAGTGCAAGATCGGTTCGGGCCGGGTTTGTGTTCGATGAAACCACTTGCCAGGGTTTCCAAAAAACAGCCCCCGGCGAATATGCTGATATCCTTAAGGGAGAAAGGGAAAACCGAATAGGAAACAAAGTTCCCAGCGACTATTAAAAAATAGTTGCTGGGGATTTTTTGTCGTTTTTTACGAAATAGATTTAAAGTGCGAGAGTTATGTAGCCTATCGTAATCAGTGCAGAATAAATGGCATGAATAGCCGAAGCGCAGTTTATTTTATGATAAGAAAACCCATACAGAAAAGTAAAAAACAGGGAAACATTTATTATCCGTGTCAAAAAGTTATAGTACAATGAAAATGGGAAAAACTAAAAAGAAAAAACACGGAGGAAATGATTATGACACGGCGTAACTATGCAGAACAGCTCAAACTGTTTGAAAGCTATCTTCGGGATGAAGAAAAAAGCAGAGCGACAATGGAAAAATATCTGCGGGATGTTCGCTCTTTTCTTTCCTTTCTGTCGGGTTTCCCGGAAGAAGAGGTCATATGCAAAGAGCATACGATGGCATACAAAGAACATCTGACCGAGCAGTACGCGCCCGCAAGCGCAAACTCCATGCTTACGGCAATGAACCTGTTTCTGCGCTTTGTCGGAGCGGATCAGCTTTGTGTAAAACTGATAAAAATACAACGGCAGATGTTCTGTCAGGAGGATAAGGAGTTGTGTAAGGAAGAATATCACCGGCTCGTAAAGGCGGCGGACGGGAGCAGACTGTCATATATTATTCGGACGATCTGCGGCACGGGCATCCGAGTCAGCGAGCTGCAGTATATCACCGTAGAAGCGGTGATTGCGGGAAAAGCAACGGTCAACTGTAAAAACAAAACCCGCATCATCTTCATACCGAAAGAGGTGCAAAGATTTCTGCGGGAGTATATCAAAAAGGCGGGTGTGAAATCGGGTGCGGTGTTTGTAACAAAAAGCGGAAAGCCGATCAACCGAAGCAATATATGGCGGGATATGAAAGCGCTTTGCAAAAAAGCAGGAGTATCCGAAAAGAAAGTATTTCCGCACAACTTACAGCATATGTTCGCAAGACTCTTTTATTCTGTGGACAAGGACATTGTGAAACTGGCTGACATTCTCGGACACAGCAGCATCAACACGACTCGGATTTACACGATAGAGTCGGGCAGACAGCACATTGCGGGGATCGAAAGGGTGCAAAAAATATTGACAACATAATTCCGATTATGTTGTCAGTCTGCATAACTCACCTATTCTAAATACATAGATAGTATAGCATAAATCAAACAGGTTTTCAATAGGCGGCACTAAAAAAGTCAAAAAAAGATCATAAAAGTCAGAATCATATTGCTCCGACTCACGAGAACAAAGCCGGAAAAATACCATTATTTCCCCGGCTTGAATTTGTGCGCCCCAAATTAAGAATATTTTGGATGTAAACGCAAAGAAAGACACTTTTCTTTGTACTTACATCCTCTTTTTTGTAATTCATTTTTATGTCTGACAACATAATCGGAATTATGTTGTTTTTACGCTGAATGCTGAACGAACACAAAACTGACACCAATTATATTACAGGAAAGGAGCTGCTGTCAAGAGTATGGAGCAAAAAAACAAAAAGTTAAAATTTGTGATTATTATTCTGATTATTTTACTTGTAATTAGTGCATCTGCCTTGACGGGAACGCTTCTTTACAATCATTTCGTGCATACAGAACCAACCTCCGTTGAAGTCCCCGGCAACATCATCACGCCGGACGGTGAGGATAGTACGGATACAGAAACCGATTCCTCAAACGGTGAAACAAGCAAAGTACCCAATACCTCTATATCCCCCGACCAGTCGGACGCTCCCTCTGCCGACACCTCTCAAACTTCTCCTGTAACGACCGAAGCAACCGAAACAACCGAAATAACTTCGGTAAGCATCACAAAAGCAAGTGCGATCTCGTTACATAACAGACAGCCGGAGGACAACACACCTTTTCAGGTAACCAATATGTTCCCCGGTGACAGAGAGACGAAATATTACTGCATCAAAGTTTCCTATAAAGGCGATATCATTGTCCGCTATCATGCGGATGTTCGCCCCGGATACGAAAAGCTCGCCGAGGTTTTGAAAGTACGCATTAAACTGCTCGGCGATGACGAACTGCTGTATGACGGACTTATGCGGGATATGCCGCAGTCGCTGAACCATGCGCTTTATACGAGTACAAGCAAGCAGAGCGAGCTGTACTATGAAATTACGGCTTACCTCGACACCTCTGTCGGAAACGAATACATGGACAAGGAACTGATTGCAGACTTCCGCTGGTGGGTGGAGGAAACCGATCACCTCGACTCCCCGCAGACAGGCGATAACTCACACATCTATCTGTGGCTCTGCCTTGCTTCGGGATCGCTGTTTTGTATGATCCTCCTGCTTTGGAAACGCAGAAAGGAGGAAACCGCCGATGAGTATTAAAGAAAACACTACCTCAAAGAAGCTGACTGCAAGTGTTGCAACGATCATCGTGCTTGCTCTCTGCCTGTGCATCACTACATTCGCACTTGTGTGGGCAACAGTTTCGGTGGATAATAACCTGTTCCATACGGGAATCGTCAAGATCAACTTAAATGACGGCAAGCCGATCATCGAGAAACACGAATTTCTCTTTGAACCCGGCATGACTGTGAAAAAGGATTTCTTCATCGAAAACCAAAGCACATGGGATGTCTACTACAAGCTGTACTTCGACGATATCGACGGCGGTCTTGCCGATGTATTGGAGATTACCGTAAAGGACGGAGACAGAACCCTGTATCAAGGTCAGGCAAACGAGCTGACGAGAGCCAATGTCGGTGCGGCAAACGATGTGCTGAAGCTGAACGAACGGCGTGAACTGACCGTGTACTTCCATTTTCCCGAAGAAGCCGGAAACAGCACGCAGAATCTGCGCCTTACATTCTCCATGAAAGCAGACGCGGTACAGACCAAGAACAACCCGAACAAATTGTTCGATTGACGGAAGAACGGGAGCGATACAACCATGAGAAATGGCAAATTGTGGAAAGCCGGGGGGTACAACGCCTATGAGCGATTCGCCCGAAAAAATCCCTGTTGCCGAAAACGGTACAGAACGCTGTATTATCTGTCAGAAAGAATTGCATATCCCTGTATCTACGCCGATCACCGAGCGTGAATGGTACATTCAAGGCTGCGGTCAGCTTTGCGATGAATGCTACAGATTGGTTACGCGCAGTTCGCAGACAGATGACTTCACCACGGAAGAATTAAAGTATATTGCGAATCTGTCGAAAGCGACAGATTATTGACACAGTTTTCACCGTACAGACAAATCCGTTCTCCCATTTCGGGAGAGCGGCAATCAAAGGGCATATCGTCGGCACAAGCTATGAATCACTCCTCCCGCCGCAAGCGGCAGGCGTCATTCTCTTCGCTGTGCCTCCTCTCCCCATTAAAACCGCTTCGCTTTGTTTTAACGGGGACCCCGGTTATGTGCCTTTTGATTGCCGAAAGGCAAATGTCTGAAAGCAAAAAGAAACAGAAGATTACATACTGCTTCTTTCAGACACAATAAGTTGATGTAAACGGGAAAGGCCCGATTACATATTGTCATTGACCAAAATATTTAATAAAGGAGGACAAAAACAATGACAAAAAGCAAAAACACCAAAAGAGCCTTGCTCGCCAGCGTACTCTCCATGATGCTGTGCGTGGCAATGCTCGTCGGTAGCACCTTCGCGTGGTTTACCGATTCCGTAACTTCCGGTAAAAACCGTATCGTTGCCGGAAACCTCGATGTCGAGTTGTACTACAACAACGCTTCGACAGATGACTGGGCTGATGCAAGTGCAGCAAGCGTCAAGAATCCCAATTTCTTCGTTGACAATGAAGGCAAATCTATCCTTTGGGAACCCGGCGTAATGGCTGTTACTCAGTTTAAGGTTGCCAATGTTGGCTCGCTTGCGCTGCAGTACAAGCTTGCAACCATCAAGGCAGACTTTAATGCTATGGACGGTCATGACCTTTCTGAGGTTATCAAGTTTGCTGTAATCGATAATGCTGATTACACAGCAGACACTACTCGTGAAGACATCCTTGCTCTGAATCCTGAATTCGATGATTTCACAGGCTTTAAAGCAGAGGGCAACTTGGTTCCCAAAGACAATGCCAACGGCGATTCTTCTGAGGGAATTTTTACCGTAGTTGCTTATTGGGCTCCAACAAGCAATGACAATCTCTACAATGTAAATAACGGTCAGAAGACAGACGATAATAAAGACCAGCTTTACATCGATATTGAGATTCAACTCCTTGCTACTCAGTATACCTATGAAAATGACAGCTTCAACAATCAGTATGACAATAATCCTGAATGGCCTACGATTGAAGTTACAGCAGACAGCAAAGCTTGGTACGAGGCAGGTAAATCAGACAAAACTTATTCCGTATCGACCCCCGCAGAACTGACTTACCTCGCAACTCTTGTTAATGATGGTACTGACGATTTTGCAAATGCCACCATTAATCTTACAAAAGATGCTGACTTTCAGGGACATGGCTGGGATGCAATCGGTACATATGACAAGCCCTTCAAGGGAACTTTCAACGGTAACGGTCACACTGTTTCTAACATTGTAATCAGTGACAATAACGGCAGTCAGCCCTGCGGATTTTTTGCCGCAATCGAGAATGCAACTGTTACCGGTCTTAAGGTTGATGGTACTATGACTTTAGCGGCATATCAGGATAATTCCACCTATGGCGGCGGAGATTATTACGAATACTTTGGAAATGGTGGTATCTGCGGATTTGCAAAAAATTCTACCATCAGCAAGTGTGTTAATGCTGTAAATATCGATGCTTCTCTAAGGGATGCTCCCGAAGGCTATGAAGGTGGTTTATCAATTGGTGGCGTTCTCGGATGTGGTATTGGTAATACTACCATTGAAAATTGCTTGAATGTAGGTTCAATTAAAGTTTCAGAGCAGATGGCTTCTGTAGCTGGTGGAATTACCGCTATGGCAGGACACATGAACAGCGCATCGTATGCAACTGTAAAGAACTGTGTAAATGCCGGAAATAATAACGGTAAAAACGATATGGTGAATGATATGTCAGGCTCTATTGCTGCTTATGCAGTTCCGAGTGGCGTAGTTAATTGCTATTCTGTGAATGGCCAGAATATAATCGGGGTTAATGGAGACTCAGATACAATGGCTCCTTTAACAGATGGCTTTGTAAGCAATGCAACTTCCTTGTCTGACTTTTCTGGACTGAGTGATCAGATTTGGGAAATGGGTTCTAACGGATATCCTGTTCTCAAATAAGATTTAATAAACAAGAAACAAAAAATAATTTGAAAGGATTGGATTTTTACAATGAAAATGAAATCTATTTTCGCAACGATTCTTGCAGGCGTTATGGCGTTCAGTATGATGTCCGTATCTGCATTTGCCGCTGAAACAGACGATCTTCCTTATGACATCAGCACAAAAACTGTTGTTGTCGATTCGAAGGAAGATTTAGAGTGGGTATCAAGTTATTCGAACCTTGATTCGGACAGCAATGCCTTGATCGATGGTATTCCGACAACATTCAAGGATTGGAAAATTAATATTACCAAAGATGAGATTGTTTTCCCTGAAAGTGAAACTCCCAACTGGACTCCTATAAAAAACTTTCAAGGAACTATGACGGGTGTAACCGAGAATGAGAATGGATATGTTACCATTTCGGGATTGAATGTCTCGGTTAACGGAGACGGTGCTGGACTTTGCGGAACAACAAATGGCAGACCGCATTTTGCTAACATTAAAATCGCAGATTCGTCATTTGAAGCAAGTACAAATTATGCAGGAGCATTCATGGGTAGTGGTTTCGTAAGCTACTTTGATAACTGCCATGCAGAAAATGTTGTTGTAACTGCAAACCGTTTTGTTGGTGGCATCGTTGGAACAACATACGGAAATATCACTAATTGTAGTGTCACAGGAACCGATACGAAGATTTCTGTAAGAGGAACATCTATTTTAAGTCCCACCAGCGGAGATAATGTCGGTGGTATTGTTGGGCTTGTTGGTGAAGGTAACACTGTCATTTCTGAGTGTCTTGTTGACGGCATAACTGTAACTGGTGCAAGACAGGTTGCTGGTATTGCGGGTGCAGTTCAGTATGGCAATACAATCAAAAATTGTACTGTACAAAACTGCAACATAGAGTCTGTTGGTACTGGCCTGCTTATACTGCGCGGTGCTACTCCGTGTGCCGGTGGTATTGTTGGACAGCTTGCAGCGGCCAGTGACACGCAGAAAATCAGCATCATAGATAATACGGTTGAAAACACTTCGGTTACTCAAAAACGCACTGGAACAAAATATATCGGTTGGGCTGTAGGCGATGCTAATACTCGTCTTACTACCGAACAGTATGTTATTTCCGGGAATAAGTATATCGGAACAACTGATCTCGACGAGGTAGGTTTTAATCCTGCTAACCCCTCCAAAGCAAACTAAGTCAATGACAATATTCCTTGCTTTCCCGTTTGCATAACGGAAAGCACCGCCTCCCCAATCGGGGAGGCGGCAATCAAAGGGCATAAACCCAATACCGTTTGTGCCTTTCGATTGCCGGAATGCGGTGTAATCTTGAATCCATATAAGGAGACTTTTCGATGAAAAAAGCCTTAAACATAATAAAAAGCATCTTTACATGGCTCGTTATAGCCCTTGCAGTTTGTATGATGATCTTCACGGTTGTCTCGGTCAATACCTTCGACCGCAACGACCGCAGTATCTTCGGCTACAAGATGTTTATCGTCAAATCGGACTCCATGAAAAAGACCGATTTTGCCGCAGGCGACCTCATTTTCTCCAAAGAGGTCGATCCGTCCACCCTGCAGGTCGGCGATATCATCTCCTATCAGTCTACCAATACAGAAAACTACGGCGAGATCGTCACCCATAAAATCCGTGAACTGACAACAGACGCGGAGGGACAACCCGGCTTTATCACCTACGGTACGACCACCGATACCAACGATGAAAATATCGTTACATACAGCTTTGTCCTCGGTAAGTATCAGACAAGACTCCCCGGCGTGGGTAAATTCTTTCAGTTTCTAAAAACCACTCCCGGGTATATCGTCTGCATCTTCCTTCCGTTTCTGATCTTAATTTTGATGCAGGGCATCAACAGCATTCGCCTGTTCCGCAAGTACAAGAAGGAACAGCAGGAGGAATTACAGGCAGAAAAGGACAAGATCGCAGCCGACCGCGCCGAAACGCAGAAGATGATGGCAGAGCTTCTCGCCATGAAAGCGCAGATGGAGAACGGCAAAGCGCAGACAGAAGCAACGCCCGAACAGCCGGGCGAAGATAAGCAATAACCTAAACCGTCCTATCCCCTTGTGGGATAGGCGGCAATCAAAGGATATAAACCAAATACCGCTTGTGTCTTTTGATTGCCGAGATATATTTTTTGAAAGGAGACGCCTTTATGAACGGTGAATCAATAGTAGTTGCGCTTGTTATCGCAGTGGCTGTGCTTGTTTTATTGATTGCGAAGCTGGCGTCTTTTTTGAAAGCCTTTACAGAGGATACACGATATATCTGCCGTGAGATGGACGACGCCGACAGCTACGAGGAATACCGCCTATGGCGCGGTGAGCTGCGCTGTCACTATCTCATGCTGATCCCTTTTGTCAACGAAAAGAATGTGATGCGGTTGTACGACCGCATCTTCCACCGAGCCGACCGTGCAAAGAAAGAGGAACGCAAGGACAGCATCGCTCCGCTGCTCATGCCGTCTATCCTCGGCATCTGCATCTGTCTTGTCTGCGTGTGCGGTATGACATGGGCATGGTACACCGCAAGCGTTCAAACGCCCACACAGAAAATGACCGCTGCGTATTATGAAGTGACTGTGGAATCGGTCATGAGCGGTGATAACGAAATCAATAAAACAAACGACGGATATACTCTGACAGCGGGTACTACCTATACGGTAATACTGAAAGCAAACGGCTCTGTAAAAGACTGCGGCGGTTACTGCCTTATTGAAAACACATCAGATGGAACAAAATCATATACGCAGACGATCATGCCGGGTGACGATATAAAGGTATCGTTCAAACCGAAAACAAACGGTACATATACCTTCACAGGCGTTTGGGGCAGTCACCCTGTCGGTATAAACGAGGATGATATAATCAGAGAAAATACAAAAGATACAACCGATACATCAACCACCGATCTTAACACTCCCCCCGTAACTGATGATACAACGCCCCCTGCTCCCACCGATCCGACCACAGAGCAGACGGAATTAAGCGGCACCTACACCGTGCAGGCAGGCGATACGCTGTCAGGTATTGCAGCAAAATACAACACAACTGCCGCAAAGCTCGCAGCATATAACAACATATCCGATCCGAGTCTCATAAAGAGCGGTCAGGTGTTGAACATCCCTCCGCAGGATTATGTTATCCCCGAAACTACTGCACCGAGCGAGCCGACTCCGAGTGAACCAATACCACCCGAAACCGTTCCTCCCGCTTCCGAACCTGTTACAGAACCCCAAACAGAGCCTGTGACAGATGCTCCTACCATAGCAGAACCGATCACCGAACCATCGTCTACCACTGCCGATACAGCCGAGCCGACGGAAACTGTATCAACATAAAAAGAGAGAGATACATATGACAGACCGAACGGCTTTACTTGAAAAGGACGGCACTCCTACATTAGAAGAACTAAAAGAGCATTTTCATAAGCACGATTTCTCTGCACAGGTGTCCGATTATGATTTTGAGCATGTATCAAACGATCAGAACAAATTATATATCCGTACAAAGAAAATCTTTATGAATGCATGGGAAGAACAGTTAAAGATACTTGCAAATCGTGGTTCGATGCTTAACTTCACAGAGTTTTCACCGATAGGCTGTTTAGAATCAGCAGAAGAAAAGCTGGTTGCAGGAACGGTCATGGAACTTATGGAGGACAAGGATTTATTATCGGAGATCGTGGACTCTGTGCTGACTAAAATGGAAGAACCATTGACAATAGAATTTGAAGCCTATGCCAATGAACTTCATAAATCTGTTGATGAACTGACTGACGATGAAATTGAATATGCAACTGGCAAGTTTTCGGACGCCTTTCTTTCCAAAATGATGAATTTATTTATGCGAACACAAAGTGTTCCTGAGATTATGAAACTTTCCAAAGAAATCGGAGCAGAAGAAGATTTCAATAAAGATGTTCGGAATAATTTTGACCTCATAACATTCGACCGAAAGTGGAATCGATTCAAACAGCATGTAGAAGCTTTGATTTCGTTAGAACAGATGGAAGAAGACGGTCTTGAGATTTCTTATACTTTCAAAGAAGCAGAAAGCATGACATACGAGGAGCTTGAAGATCTCTATCTGCAAATGCTCGACAGCACGCAGCGCGAAATTTATCATTACCGTAAAAACAATATGACGCAAAAAGAGATAGCCCAGGCACTTGGGTATAAAACACACAGCGCTGTTTCAAAGCAGATGAAAAAGATGCTTGAAAAGTTTTACGAAATGAAATCAAAAATGGAATAGCCGCTTATTTTATCCTCTGAAAAAATTTTTTCGGAGGATTTTTTATTTCTCAGGAACATTTTTGCAATTTTCTGTATGGTATTTATGGAGAGGTAAAAATCTCTGCAATAACATAGGCTCCCGTTCTAAAAAGGGCGGGAGCTTTTGTGTTGCAAAAAAATCAAAAGGAGGTTTTCGAAATGAACGAAACCAAAATCAATCTCACCGTGATAGACGGCGAAACACTGATGGACATGAAGCTTCCGCCAACGAAGTTTTGTGTTGAAACACTTTTGCCGCAGGGTATTTCTATGCTCGGCGGCGCACCGAAGATCGGCAAATCGTGGATGGTGCTTGATCTGTGCGTCCGCATTGCCAAGGGCAATACTATCTGGAATCTGCCAACGAGAAAAGGCACAACGCTATATCTCTGTTTGGAAGATCCGCTAAACAGAGTACAGCAGCGACTTTGTATGCTCACAGACGAGGTTCCGGAAAACGCATACTTTGCGACTGCCGCCGGGACGCTGGCGGACGGACTGTGTGAGCAGATACGGAATTTTGTCTCGGAGCATCCCGATACGGTGCTGGTTGCTATCGATACCTTTCAGATTATCCGTGCAAACAACACCGACACATCTTATGCAAACGATTACGATGAGGTCAGGCAGATGAAACAGCTTGCAGACGAGCTGAACATTTCTATTTTGCTTGTGCATCATTTGCGAAAGCAGGGCGACAGCGATCCGCTGAATAAGATATCGGGTACAACAGGAATCAGCGGAGCGATGGATGCAATATTCGTACTTGATAAAAGTAAGCGGAACGCAGATATGGCAACGCTTGTTTGTACCGGCAGAGATATTGAATACCGTGAAATGGAGATGAGGTTGTCAAAAGAAAATTGCACTTGGAATCTTATCTCTGACAGTCTTGAAAATTCGCAAATGAAACTGCCTGATGAAATGTTATCGCTTGTTGAGTTTATGAAAACGAAAAAATCTTTCAGCGGAACCAACGGTGAATTTACAGAAGCTTTTAACTCGTTTTACGGTAAGAAGTTATCCACAAAAAGCCTTAAGCAGATGATGAACCGTTGGCGGTATTCACTTGAAGAATACGATGTGCAGTTTACGAGCCACAGAAGTAACGGTCAGCGGCTTGTGGATATTATCTTTTCCTCTGACAGTGACGAAAGTGCCGTAAGTGACGGAAATGCATTGGGTGATAAATCCTGCGTTCCTTCCGTCCCTTGCGCCCCTGTGAGCGAACGTGAGCCGATTTCAGCGAGGGTTACAGATGAAACGAAAAAGTACCCGACCGCAGGATAAATCGGCGTGTTTTGCCCGTTAAACGGAAACGGGGGAATACCTTCCAGATAAGTATGGAACGAATCGTTACCACTTTATTTAGACGGGGTAACGAAACGTGAGGAGGTCTAACTCCGTACTTTCTATTTCTGCAGTATATCGAAATTACGCTTCTGTACTCTCCTTTTGAGAGAGTGCGAGCATCGCATTCGACTGGTCACGGCACAGCCGTTTCCTGCCGTATGCATAATTTTCGGGCAGAAGCCCTGCGCCGTTGGCGCTACCCACTTTTTATGAAAGGAACTATTAAAACTTATGAAAAACAAGAAAATGAGCATCCGAATCAGTGATACGGAGCTTGAAAAGATTCACCGGAAAGCAGAACAAGCAAAGCTATCACTGACGGATTATGTAACACGCTGCTGTCTCGGCAGACAGATCATTATTGTGGACGGTCTTGATGAAGTCATCCGTCAGCAGAAAGCCATCGGAAGAAATCTCAATCAGTTGACTATGCTCTGTAATATGGGCAGAGTTGAGATTGCAAATCTTGCCGAGATGACACAGCAGTACGCAGATACGAACCGGTATCTTGCTGAACTGCTTGAACGAAAGAGATGGTCAGATGGCAACAGTTAATATCATGAAAAACAAACGATCACAGACAAGAGCCGGACTTGCATCTATCCTTTCCTACTGCAAACGAGAAAGCAAAACGCAGTATGGTAACCGAAAACTTGTGACTGGTGTCAACTGTGTTGCCGCATCGGCCTATCATGAAATGATGAATACCAAAATGCAGTACGGTAAAACAGACGGTCGAATGTTTTATCACCTCGTACAATCTTTCTCACCCAATGAAAACATCACACCCGAAACAGCGCATGAAATCGCTCTGAAATTTGCGGAACGGCAGTTTCAAGGCTACGAAGTTTTAGTCACAACCCACGTGGATAAGGAGCATATCCATTCACATTTTGTTGTGAACAGCGTCAGCTTTGAGAACGGTTACAAATATCATTCGGACAATGAAAATATTCAGCGACTGCGTGACACGTCGGATAAGCTATGTATGGAATACGATCTCTCAGTCTTGAATGGGAAAACAAAATCTCAAAAGACTGAACAGATGTCGTCAAGAGAGTACCGCTCCGCCGAACGCGGAGAAAGTTGGAAAATGCAGTTGATCGTTACAATCGAGGACGCAATGGCAATTGCCAGTTCAAGGGCACATTTTATCTCTCTGATGGAAGCCGAGGGATACGAAGTAAAATGGACAGCTGAACGAAAAAATATCACCTACACAACGCCGGACGGATTCAAATGCAGGGACAGCAAATTACACGAAGAAAAATTTTTGAAGGAGAACATGGAAAATGAGTTCAGAATACGGAACGAAATCACAGCAGGATTTGAAAGCGAAAGCACGGCAGCAAATGAAAGCCGCCGAGAGAGTCGAGCCATGCGTGGCGGTTACAGAACCGAACTGGAAGGCGATGATCGCTTCGCAGAATACGCAGATCGATATGTTGGCACAGATTATGGATACAGCATCGACACTTACTACGAGGGAAGAACTGATCGAATATCTGAATCAACAGATCGATTATCTGACCGAGTATACGGAAGAGAGCAAGGAATCAACAGTGGATTTCCAGAAAGCGATGCATCAGATAGCAGACGAATATACCGAATCGATGAAAACGGCAATCTCGGATTCATCGGAACAGGCTGGGAGAATGAGCGAGAGCTTTTCGAGGAGTCTCTCTATGGAGAAGGATGCGATGAAGAGATTTACGAAGAAGCAGATTATGATTTCGCTGATACCGACAGCGGTATTAATCATCTGGGAACTGATACGGCATATCTTCTTGCTGACTTAACGAACATTATTGACAGCGACCATCATGTTGAGGACTGCACAACGATACGCTATCCTCACAGACAAAAGAAAAATACCGGTCATACAATAGGCGGTATTTAATGACAAATATTTATATAGCCATAAGGCGGAAAGGATTCTATGAAAACTGTTGACTTTGAATTACTCAAGAAAAGACGCGAAAAGGTTTTAGAGCTTCACGCAAAAACAGAACAAGAGCAGCATGTCGGTATTTGCTATGAGCTGATACTCGACGGAAAAAGCTATCCGGTCATGGCTTGCTTTCCCGTGGGGACGAAATCAGAAGAAGCGAAAGATAAATTAAAATACCTCATTAATGGTGATAAAAGTTAACAGATTTGTTTCGAAAAACTCGCTGGACTTTTACACCGATATAGGGTATTTTGTAGTCGTATCCTATTCGGTTTGATTTGAAAGAGCGACGCTTCGCTCGGAAAGGAAATGTGAAAATGAAATCAACCGAAAACAGAAATTTAATAACTGCACTTTATTGCAGACTCAGCCAGGAAGATCAGCTTCAAGGAGAATCCAACAGTATCACCAATCAGAAAATGATTCTGCAAAAATATGCCGAAGAGCATCGCTTCCCGAACACGCAGTTCTATATTGATGACGGATTTTCAGGTGCGGACTTCAACCGTCCGAGCTTTAAGCGGATGATGAACGATGTGGAATGCGGCAAGGTGGGAATCGTAATCGTCAAGGATCAATCCCGTCTCGGCAGAGATTATCTGCAAACGGGAATGCTGATGGAGATTACTTTCCCACAGTATGATGTACGCTTTATTGCAATTAACGATGGTGTGGACAGCGCAAATGGAGTTAGTGACTTCTCCGGCATCAAGAATTATTTTAACGATTTCTATGCCAGAGATACCAGCCGTAAGATCAGAGCCGTACAGCGTGCCAAAGGTGAGCGTGGAGAAAGAGTTGGAACAACAATTCCTTATGGGTATATGAAAAATCCTGACAATTCAAAGCAGTATATCCCCGATCCCGAAACAGCGCCCATCGTCAAGCGTATCTTTGAGATGTATGCAAGCGGAATCGGGATAGTAAAAATCTGCGACAGGCTGTCTGCGGAAAAGATTGTGTCGCCAAGCGTGTACGCTTTCAGAAAGACAGGCAGCCGTTCGGGAAATCCCGATCTGACACGACCGTACCACTGGGCGCAGAATACCGTCCGCAAGATGCTGTCAAACCAAGAATATGTCGGTGACACCGTAAACTTCAAAACCTACTCAAAATCTAACAAGCTGAAAAAGAGATTGAAGAATGCTCCCGAAAATATCCTCATATTCGAGAATACGCATGAGGCTATCGTTGACCGAAAAACATTTGAGATGGTGCAAAAACATTTTGCCGGAAGAAAGCGCCCGGACAAGCAAGGTGAGATGGACAAGTATGCTGGATATCTTTTCTGCGGTGAATGCGGCAAGCGATTATATTTGCATAGAGGACAAACGATTAAGCCGGAAAACAATGCATTCCAATGCGGAGGTTTTCAAACAAGGAGTACGGATTGCACAGCGCATTATATCCGTGAAAGTGTACTCGACCAAATCGTACTGCACCATCTGAAAACGGTAACTACATTTGCAAGAGATAACCCCGATGAGTTTTATGCAATGGCAACGCAGAACGGTGAAGCTGAGGCAAAGAAGTTTTACAAGACTGCGGAACGGGAAAAGATTCAGATAGAAGGTCGTATCCGTGAGCTTGACAACATCATCCGCTGCTTGTATGAAGATAGAGTATGCGGAAGAATCTCACCTGAACGCTATGATACGATGGCAGGCGGATACGAGCAGGAACATGCAGAACAGAAGCAGGAACTGCAATCAATCACTGAAAAAATTGAAGCGATGGATATGCGGGAAATCTGCATACAGGAGTTTATGGACAAAGCTAAGGAATATATTGAGATGCCTAAGTTAACGCCCGAACTGCTACGAGTCTTCATTCGCAGAATCGAAGTATATGAAAAGATGGAGAAGTATTCCCGTACCTGCGGCAATCCCATTGTTATCCACTATGCGTTTCAACTACCCGAGCAAAATGGGATGCCTGCAATTGAGAAGGTAATGCCGTTACCTCACAAAACTGCCTAAACAGCAATACCCGGAAGGCATAAAGCCTTCCGGGTACATACCACTCAAAATTTCTCCGTTAAGAACATCACGGAATGGTCGGAGGCTGTTTTAGCGGCCGTTCATTTTTCAAAGCTCAGCGGACGTCAGTGGCCGGCGTGTCCGGATCATAGGGGACAAATACCGCTCCCTGGCGGGTGGTTCCGTACCAGTCGCCGCTGGTGAGCGCCAGCGTTTCCCCCTTCACCGACAGGAAAAAGCGGGCGCCGCTGTCCTCCGTCAATTCTAAGGTGTTGTCCGCCAGCCGATAACTCCCGCTGGTTACATCTGCCGACTGCAGGGCATTGGGGTAAAAGATGTAGCGTCCGTCCGCCGCCAACTCCAGCACAGAACCGTAGCTCATACAGACGTACATGCCCGGCGGAGCAGCATCATCGTCTTTGGCGCAGCCGCCTAATAAAGGCAGTATGGCTAGTAATACCGACGCCATGTGGATATACTTTTTGATAAACGGTCCCTCCTTGTTTTTATACGGTCGGTCATATGTTTGTATGTTCAGTATACCATTGTCTCTCTTTTGAAAAGCGCGGATAAAAGCATCCCCGCCGCCCGTCAAACTTTTCATGCTAATAGGAAATTTTTTCACTGCAGCAGCACAAATACTGCGCTTGTCAGCATCAATGCACAACCGGCAGTTCCCTTGATAGTCAAGACCACCGGTAGAACCGGTGGCTTGCACAGCCCCTAAAAGGGGCTATTA
>ERZ827520.2327-NODE-2327-length-17987-cov-3.330415_pt1 | contig 17987 bp, 14 predicted proteins | sample MGYA00519581_ERZ827520 | MGnify/ENA primary metagenome ERZ827520 (study PRJEB31778, sample SAMEA3449339) | human gut metagenome | biome: human gut; feature: human-associated habitat; material: faeces | place: United Kingdom | collected 2010/2012 ...
GCAATTATGGCTGCGATTGGTAATTGTACCAAACATGGTTTTTTGGTTCGTCAGGGAGATGCTCTGGAACGGTTATCAACGGTGTCCAAGATTGCATTTGATAAAACAGGAACGCTTACCTATGGTACACCAAAGGTTATTGTGGTAAAAAGTATACACCCCGATTATGCGAAAGAGGATATATATACTTTGTGTGCCTCAGCTGAACAATTATCTGAACATCCTTTGGGAAAAGCAATTGTAAGCTGTTTTAAAGAGAATGAAACTCTCTCGCTTATGGAAGCAGAAGAATTCAATATGATTCCGGGACAAGGAGTTTCTTGCCTGGTAGATGGGAAACAAATACTTGCCGGAAATATAAAATTGCTACAGGAATATGGAATCAAACGGAATGATTTTGTAGAGAAAGAAACAAAACAATATCTTATGAAAGGTTGTACTGTTATTTATGTTGTGATTCATCACATATTAGCAGGATATATGATACTTTCAGATACCATTCGAGCAGAAAGCAAAAGGATGATAGATGAGCTGACAAAATTAAAGGTACAGCCTGTACTTTTAACAGGAGATCATCAAGATGCCGCAATTCACATTGCAGGACAGCTTCATATCAAAGAAGTACATGCTGATTGTTTGCCGGAACATAAATTAAATTGGATTGAAGAATATCAAAATCACAAAGAAGCAGTCTGTATGATTGGAGATGGCGTAAATGACGCACCTGCACTCAAAAAAGCAAACGTGGGAATTGCAATGGGAGGTATTGGCAGTGATATTGCAGTAGATGCCGCAGATATTGTTCTTGTAGATGACGACATTAAGGAATTGCCACACTTAATTTCGTTGTCAAAAAGAATGATGATGACCATTAAGTGTAATTTGATTTTTTCTTTGGGTCTTAATTTTCTGGCAATCTTATTAGCCATTACAGGAATATTAAATCCGGTGGTAGGAGCATTGGTACACAATGCCGGGTCGGTAGTAGTCATTATAAATTCGGCTTTTTTATTAAGATGGAAACAACATAAAAAATAATTTTTATATTTATAAAAATTAAATCTTGTTTTAACATTACTGTGATATCATACCTTTGTATCGTTCTCAAAGAAGAAAGAAGGTATTGATATTGAAACAAGGAATCATATTATATCAATCAAAATATGGTGCTACTCAAAAATATGCAAATTGGTTATCTGATAAAACAGGATTTGACTGTATTGCCGTAGATAAGGCAGATATGAAACAAATACAGCAATACGATGTGATAGTGCTAGGTGGAGCAATTTATGCTTCCGGAATTTCAGGATTGTCTTTTTTGAAAAAACATATGGAAGCATTACGGGGAAAACGATTGGTTGTATTCTGTGTCGGTGCTTCACCTTATGATAAAAAAGCAGTGGAACAAATACATCAGCATAACTTGAAAGGGAAACTGAAAAATATACCTTGCTTTTATTGTAGAGGCGCTTGGGATGAAAATATAATGTCTTTCAAAGACAGAACCCTTTGTAAAATGCTGCAAAAAGCTGTGTCTAGAAAAGACCCTTCTGCATGCGAACCATGGGAAGTTGCCCTCATAGAGGCAATAGGGAAAAAGTGTGATTGGACAGATGAAACATATCTGACACCTTTACTTGATTATTTATCTCAACAAAAATAATATTTCGTCGTATTATATTTAAAATTTAGTCAATATATCTGTTTTATGTATTATCATATATCTTTATGCCATAATAAAAAGCCGCTGATCAGCGGCTTTTTATCAATAATTTTCAGCTCGAACTTCGAAAAATGCTTGTGCATGGGCACATACGGGACAAACTTCAGGCGCCTCTTGTGCAGTGTGAATATATCCGCAGTTACGGCAAATCCAAACCGTTTCTGTTCCTTTTTGAAATACAGATTCTGTTTCAATGTTTTTTAATAATGTTCGATATCGTTCTTCATGAGATTTTTCTATTTTCATAACACCTTCAAACATTTTGGCAATGGGTTCAAATCCTTCTTCTCTTGCTTGTTTTGCAAAGGTTTCATACATTTCTGTCCATTCATAATGCTCACCGTTGGCAGCGGCTTTTAAATTGTCGGCTGTGTCAGGATAACCGTTTCTTAATAATTTAAACCATAGTTTAGAATGAGCATATTCATTTCTGGCTGTTTCCAAAAAAAGAGCAGCAATTTGCTCATATCCGTCTTTTTTTGCTTTTGCAGCATAGATTTCATACTTATTTTTTGCCTCTGATTCTACATTAAATGCTCTGAGAAGATTTTCTTGTGTTTTTGTTCCTCGAATATCCATATCAATCCCGTCCTTTTATAAGAATCTTATTTTAATAGGATTGTCATAATTGATATTGCTTATACAACAAAAGGCTGTGTTATCATAACACAGCCTTTCTTTTATTCTTCAAATTGATATTGATAGGATATATTATTTTCGTATAGTACTTGATACAGTTTCTTTGCTTCTTTTTCATAGTAAGCTGCGGAATCGGTCGCAATTTGAACAGAGCCCAAAGTACCGCCGGCTTGCTGACCGTCTGCACGGATATCAGCAAGGTCTGCATGTTGAGTAGAAAGCCATGTTTCATGGTCTGCTTTTACAGATGAGAATATATCGCTCGGCAAATTTTGCTGGCAAAGTTCATAAGCATGGTCAACTTCTTTTGCCCAAATACCGGCAAATTTTTCCTCTACCTGAAGCATGTCGTTGGTCGTATAAACAGAACCGGATTCCTCATTATGAGCTGTTGTAATCGGGTTTTGAGAAAAATATTCGTCAAAATCCGTATTGTTTTGGGATGACGTACTGCTGTTTGGCGGTACTGCAGCAGATTGTGCATTTGATTCTGCCTCAGCTGCTGAATTGAAATCAGATTGAGAATGGACAGATGAAGTTTCTGTTTCAGAAGAAACAGAGGCTGAAGAAGTTTGAGAGCTTTCCTGTCCATTGCCGGAACAGCCGGTAAAAATTATGCCTGACAGCAAAATTGCACCTACAAGAGCCGCCAATTTTTTAGACGCATTCATATCGAAACATCCTTTCTTTTCAGATTGCTTTCATCATACTATAAATAAGATGAAAAAACAATGTCATGATTTTCTATAAAAATAAGGCTTCCATTAACATAGGTTCTAATGTTTGATAAATTTCATCAAATTGGGAAATAGGCAAAGGATTTACCCCTTTACCTACTTCAATGGTAAATCCCGGCCTCCTAAATCGGCAAATAAACCAATCTTTATATCCTCCGTAAGATGCCAATCCCTCCGGTTTTGACAGTACATATCCGCTTGATACGGCAAGTCTTTTTGCCATGTGTTCTGCATTGGGAGGAAGATAATCATCAAATCCATAATAAATTTCTTCCCCTTGGCTGTGGAAGGCTAATGTATACCCAAATTCACATTTACGAGTCAAATCTGCCAAATATTTACTTTCCGGTTCGCTTTCAGGATAGGTTCCTCCATATCTTGTCATTGCAGGCCCTGTAATACCATCTTCTATTTCCATTTGTCTCAGTTTATGCCAATAGGCATTAAAATTATGGTTGATATCCACACCGCGCGCATTTGACTGCCAATGCTTGGTGTCTCCTTTGCTCACTTCTTTTACCAAATTTGTATACTCACCTGCTGATTCTGCACCATGTATTTGAATTTCTACACCATCAGGATTCACACATGGAACGACAATCAATCGTCTGCGCTGCAATGCGGCCGCAGCGTCTTTGCCGCATAATGTTTTTCCTTGTTGGGCAGCTTTGCATAACCGCTCGGTAAAACAAAGCAAAATAGATGTTGTAATCCATTCCATCCCGTGGAAAGCAGCGGCAAAAAGAACAGGCTGTCTGCCAAGTTCGCCTTTGCATGTTGATTCCAAGGCAATTAAGTCACGTCCGCAAAGACTTTTTCCGTAAATACATTTTTGAAAATAAGGATAAGAAGATGTAATTTCATCTGCAATTTTACATATGTTACCGTAATCACTGGGTTGTTGATTCCACTGATACAACAAAATTCCCCCTTGCTATATGACCTAGGATACTATAGAATAATAAGAAACCTTACTATAAATTATGCGAATATAGAAACAAGTGCCCCTATATTGCAAGTGTTTTTCCATAGAAAGAAGGATTTTTATGAATTTAACAGAGAAAACATTAAAAAAAGAGTATCAATATCAAGGTAAGATTTTAAAAATGCGTGTTGATGAAGTTGAATTGCCAAATGGAAATACTGCAACAAGAGAAGTCGTGGAACATCCGGGAGGTGTTACCATTGCTGCATTAACCGATGACAATGAACTGCTGTTTGTGCGTCAATTCCGTTATCCTTATGAAACTGTTCTGCTGGAATTACCTGCAGGAAAACTGGATCCCGGCGAAAACCAGCCCCTTGAGGCTGCCAAGAGAGAATTGCAGGAAGAAACAGGAGCTGTTGGAAAAGATTATATTTCTTTGGGAACATTCTATCCCAGTGCAGGATTTTGTGATGAAGTACTTCACCTATATTTTTGTAAAGTCGCCTCTATTGGAGCAAGCCATCCCGACGAAGATGAATTTATTGAACCAATTTTAATCCCCATAGAAAAAGCAGTTGAAATGGTATTAAACAACGAAATTCCTGACGGGAAAACACAGGTTGCGGTATTAAAAGCAGCTATGCTTGTAAATCATAAAAAAGTTTAATAGAAAAAAGAGAAAGCGCAGGTATATCGTTACCCACGCTTTTTTATTTATATTATTTCAGTAAATCTTTCACTGTCTTTTCAAATTTTTTGGTACAGTGCCGGCAAGCAGTATCTGCTTTTGTTTCTTTGCGGATGTTTTTTGCCGATTCTGCTCCTTTTTTTATTGCTTTTTTGATATCTTTTTCTGTCACTTTATAGCATTTGCAAATTATTTTATCATTTGCCACATTAATTCTCCTATCTAAAAATGAATGAAAACAGGATAACTGCTTTGAGTTATTTTTTACTTGCTATTTTACAATAAATTGTATATAATGGAAAATAAAGGAATTATGTCGAATCTTATCAATTTTATGCGAATTATGAAAGAAAGGTAGAATGTTCTTTATATGAACCACCATATTTTTATTTCAAGTATAACAGAATTACAGAAAGATTTCAAAAGGCAATTTTTGCGTATCTGCCAGTATCATCAAATTAGCAGTGAAAAGACATATTATGCAAGCGAGCATATCATTTGCATGTTAGAGTATATCAAATTTTTTTATCAAAAAGAGCAAATGGATGACAGAACAAGTAAAAAAGCGTTGGTATTTGAAATGGTGGATGCATATTCCGGTTTTAGATTGCCAACCATACCTATGGCGCATATGTTTGAGCATAGTCCGATAGAACATTTATTTTACATTTCATTATGCAGTACAATGCCGCAGCACATTTGGAATTTAAGCTATATTATGCCGCAAAAAACAGTGTGTAATAATAAATATTACATTGATTTTGCTCTTTGTGACAGAAAAACGGGAAAAGTACAAATAGGAATAGAGTGTGATGGTTTTCATATTCATTATAATACACCTCAGAAGGTAGAAAATAATAATATGCGTGACCGAGAAATAAAAAGATTAGAGGGGTTTGATATTTGGCACTACAGCGGAAGTGAAATTTATCATTCCTCATTGGCTTTGGCAAAAGAGTTTTGGAAGTATGTTGCAATTACCTTTTATCCGGACCATTAGTTACCCTTTTTGTCTTTTTGGAAACATTCTATCTTTTTTTCATATAATAAAAATAAAGAACATACATAATTTCAAACAAATAGGCAATTCTATAATGAATCTATAAAATTTAAATTACATTTTTATTGAATCTTTCTATTTACTTTAGTTTGTGGAATGATATAATTAAAATAATTATACCTAATTACTATAGTTAGGTATTTATTTTTTAGGAAAGGACAGTAGATTTATGAAAAGGACTTTATTTTTGTTGATCGTTGCAATTGGCATCGTAGCAATTTCTACCGGCTGTTCATCAGGAGATACCCAGGTTCTCGAAGATAAAATTTCTCAATTGGAGCAACAATTAAATTCACAAAATGCTTCAAGTAGTAGCACGGCTGCTTCTTCAAATACGTCTTCCCAAAATGATGCCACAAACGCAGCAACCTCTTCTGCACCTGCACAAAATAACAATTCGCAGCAAACAAATACCAATTTTGATACTACCGAATTGTCTCAAAAAGTAGAGTCTGTTGCACAATTGGCAGACTCTACTCAGCCAAAATCTACTTATAGCGAAAATGTAAATTTGTACGGACAAGTAAAAATGCAAATAGAACAAGTGGAGTTTGAACTGGAACAATTTGAAAATCAAATTGAAATGGCTTTGAGAACAGGTACTTTAACTTACGACCAATATTACCAGCTAGACCGTACGCTGGAGCAGTTGGATCATCGTTTGGATATGGCAAAGGATTCGTTAGAGTATCGTTTGGGTGTAGACGACTAAAATAGAATAAGAAAGAAAACTGCATTGTAAGATAATACAATGCAGTTTTTTGTTCAAACAATATTTACAATCTGGACATGGTTCCTTCAGGAGCTTTTCTTTACTAACATCATACTGCATGATATAATATAAATAATCAAATACATATTTTTTTGTACACTATGGCAATAAAAGGAAAGGGAGTTTGCAGTGGATAAATTAACGAGAACTGTTACTATTATGATTGCTATCGTTATTGCAGTCAGTGCGGTGTTGCTTGCTTTCTTTTTAACCAGGTCCAATGAGCAAAAAGCGGAATCTTCCTCTTCTGTTGATACAGATGAAAAAGCAACGTTGGTTTCTCCCAGCATTGAGCATGTACAATCCATGACAATTACCAATCAATATGGAACATATACCATCGTTCCGTTTGGTGATATGCATGGAGATGCAGATACTTACTATACAATTGAAGGCATGGATATCAATCAGTTGGATGTTTATACTATACAAAATATTGTGAAGTATGGTTGTAATCCTGTTTCAACAAGTAATATTGGCAATGTTGAAAATCTTGCAGAATATGGCTTGGATAAGCCGGCCGCAACTGTTTCCGTTACGTATGAAGACGGCGAAGTATACGATTATTATATAGGAAATGCCGTAAATGGAAAAAACAATAAATATTATATGTGTGCAAAAGATTCATCCAATGTTTATGTTATCATGATAGAATCTGATATGCTGGGTACAACAGATAATTTGTTAAATAAAACTATTTTTTCAATATCTCAATATGATTATGTGAATAAAAACGATTATAACGCCGCCGAGAATGGTTTTAGCAGGATTACTGTTATGAATCCTAATTTGACGCAAGCATTCGTTTATGAAAAAGTAAGCGGGAAAACATATCGCTTGCCTGATTACGAAACAATCAAGCCAAATGATAGCACTTTGGACAATATTAAGAGCAGCTTGGAATCTTTAAATGCAGATGAAGTAGTTGCTGCTTCTGCAAATCAGGAACAGCTGGAGCAATATGGTTTAAAGGAGCCGGCTTCTTATATTTCTTTTGTAGTAAATGAACAATCTTATCAGTTGTTGATTGGAAATAAAACAGATGATAATATGTATTATGTGAAGAAAGCGGATTCTGATATTATCTATAAGATAAACAGTGATAAGATTTCAGTATTTACAGACGCAACGTTATTTTCACTGACAAATCCTACAATATATGCAACAGATGAAACAGATTTTTCTTCTTTTGAAATAGACTATAAAGGCCAAATTTCCAATATATCGTTAGAGCGTGAGAAAGATGAATATAAATCGACAGAGAATAAAACATATTATCAATATTATCCAGTTTTAAATGGTGTTCAAATGGACAATCAGGAATATGAGTCGTTTTTATCAGCAATTCAAAATACAGCGTTGGAACAAGCAACGAATTTAACAGCAGAAGGGGAACCTGTATTAAAAATAACGGTTAAACATTTTGATACTGACCGTATTGATACCATATCTTTTTATGAAACAGATGGCAATGCACTGGTTGTTACAGGAGATATCGTAAGAGGTACCATAGAAACATCTTCGTTTGAAACTTTGATAGAAAGTATGCCAGTATAAAATAGCTTGAGATATTTCCATGGAAATAAAAAAGGACAGCACATTGTGTGCTGTCCTTTTCATTTTCTTTGTTTATACTGATAAGCAATGTCAGAAAAATCAATATTCTTTTGCTAAAACTACTGTTCCCTGCTCCAACGATTGTTTTACATCAATGATTCTTTGATTTCTGCTTCCGCGGAAAGATAGAGATAAATCTTTTTGAGCAATGTCAAATTTGCCGTCAATTAAAATATCTGTTTGGGTGAGTAAACGTTGGACATCGGGATTTTTCATTTCCAATAACTGCTCTAAAGTGTACCCTGTATAAGTAGTTACATTTAGGCCTTTTTTATGTACCATTTCAGCCAGTACTGCTAAAGGGGCAGGTTGACAAAAAGGTTCTCCTCCGCTGAAGGTAACGCCGCTTAGTAAAGGGTTGCTACAAATTTCTTCATAAATAGCAGTAATCTCTTTCTCCGTACCTCCTTCAAAGTCGTGGGTATCAGGATTGTGGCACCCTTCACAGTGATGGGGACAGCCTTGTGTAAAAATGGTATACCTCAAGCCTTTACCATCTACAATAGATTCATCGATAATTCCGCTGATTCGGAGGGTATCTTCCATAACAATTCCTCTTTTCTTTCCCATTTTGAAAGGAGTAAGAAAGGTTCAGGGTATCTGAAAAGATATCTGAACCTTTTTTGTTGTTTTTATTGCTTATCGTCCATGTTTTACACGGTCTTTTTCTTCTGCACGTTTCGCATTGTTCCAACGGTCTGTAGTACCAACCAGATATCCTGTAATTCTGCGGATACGTTCAAACTTAGGACCCTCTTCTTCGGTGCGGTGACATTTAGGACATTCATTGTCAATAATACCGTTATAGCCGCAGCATGGGTCACGGTCTACAGGATGGTTAATAGAACCATAACCAATGCCTGCTTCTTTCATACAGCGAATAACAGATTCAAAAGCTTCTAAATTTTTGCAGGTATCGCCGTCAAGTTCTACATAGCTGATATGACCGGCGTTGGTTAAAGCGTGATAAGGAGCTTCCAATGCAATTTTTTCATGAGCTTTGATTGGATAATATACAGGAACATGGAAACTGTTTGTATAATAATCGCGGTCTGTGACGCCCGGAATAATACCATAACGTTTTTTATCAATTTTAATGAAACGTCCGCTTAAACCTTCAGCAGGAGTAGCAAGTAAAGAGAAGTTAAGACCTGTTTCGGCAGATTTGTCGTCCATACGTTTTCTCATATGGGTTACAATTTCCAAGCCCAGTTTTTGGCTTTCAGCACTTTCGCCGTGATGTTTTCCCGTTAATGCTTTTAATGTTTCAGCCAGTCCAATAAATCCAACACTTAAAGTACCGTGTTTCAAAATTTCTGCAATGCTGTCCTGTGCATCCAATTTTTCAGAATCAATCCAAACACCTTGTCCCATTAAGAATGGATAGTTATATACTTTTTTGGTAGATTGAATTTTAAATCTGTGAAGCAATTGATCAATGACCAGGTCAATTTTTTCATCCAGCATTTGATAGAATTTGTGAATATCACCTTTTGCTTTGATACCCAGACGGGGTAGATTGATGGATGTAAAGCTAAGGTTACCCCTGCCGTTTACAATTTCTCTGGAAGGGTCATATACATTGCCGATAACTCTGGTACGGCAGCCCATATATGCAATTTCAGTCTCAGGATGTCCTTCTTTATAATATTGTAGATTAAACGGAGCATCAATAAAGCTAAAGTTAGGGAAAAGACGTTTTGCGGAAACACGAATGGATAGCTGGAATAAATCATAGTTCGGGTCTTCTTTATTATAGCTAACGCCTTCTTTGACTTTGAAGATTTGGATAGGGAAAATAGCAGTTTCTCCGCTTCCCAATCCTTTTTCTGTTGCCAGAAGGATATTTTTCATAGCCATACGGCCTTCTGGGGAAGTATCGGTACCATAGTTTAAAGAGCTGAACGGTACTTGTGCACCTGCACGGGAATTCATGGTATTTAAATTATGAATTAAAGCTTCCATAGCTTGGTAAGTTGCATCATTCGTATCGTCCATAGCAGTTTCCACTGCATAGGAATGCATCTTTTCAGCTTCTTGTTCCGTAACAGCAAGATTTGGTTTATTGGAAAAATACTCTTTTAATGCAGTTTCAAACGCAGCGGTAGTGCCCATAGTAATGTCTGTACCAATTTCATTTTGAATGGTTTTTGCAAGTTGGGTAGCTTCTGCTTTATTTAAGCCTTTTTGAAACTGCAATGCTTGTGCCAAAGATTTAAAATAGCATTTGCGGAATGTTTTGGCAACACCTAAAGCCATTGCATAATCAAAGTTAGGTACGCTTTGACCGCCGTGCATTTCGTTTTGGTTTGCTTGAATGGCAATGCATGCCAATGCAGTGTAGCTGCGGATATCGTTTGGTTCACGCAAAAAACCGTGACCTGTGGAAAAGCCGTCTTTAAACAGTTTAATTAAGTCAATTTGGCAGCAAGTTTCGGTCAATGCATAGAAATCTTTATCATGAATATGAATATCTCCATGTCTGTGTGCTTCTGCCATCTCAGAGGGGATGACATATGCATCATAAAAACATTTTGCGCCTTCAGAACCATATTTCAGCATGGTGCCCATTGCAGTGTCAGCGTCAATGTTTGCATTTTCACGCTTAATATCTGCTTCTTCACTCGGCTTAAAGGTAAGATCCTCATAAATTTTCATAAGGTTCTCATCCATCTCACGCATCTTTGCATGTTCAGCGCGATACAGAATATATGCTTTTGCTGTTTTTGCATAGCCGTGTGTAATCAGGTGCTCCTCAACAGCGTCTTGAATTTGTTCAACGGTAGGAACATCTTGTGTTGTTTGAAATGTGCTTACAATTTCTTTTGTAAGTGCATTTAGCTGCTGCTCTGTTAATTTTTCATCTGCAATACGAATGTTTGCTTTAAAAATAGCATTGTATATTTTTTGTGCGTCAAATGCTACGACAACACCGTTTCTTTTTTTAATAGTTTCTACCACCAAAAGCACCCTCTTTTCAACTAAATCATGGTTTTTATCATATCATCATATAGATTCTTATTTTCGTTTGTGTTCTTATTTTACAGGATATTGTGTGTAAAGTCAATTAAAACACAATATTTTGTATTTTAATTATGCAAAAAAATCAGCAGTGAAAATTTAAAAATTTCGTATAAAGTGCAGAAAATATAAAAAAGAATGAAAAGGCTGTAACCAATTCATTCTTTTTTGTAACTATTTTTTACTTTTATTTTGTTTCAAATGATTCTACCCAAGAAATGCAATCCTGGAATATGGGAATTAATGAGAGTCCTTTTTGTGTAATTTGATATTCCACTCTTGGAGGAATCTCCTGATATTGATGACGCTCTACAATACCGCTGGCCATAAGTTCTTTTAAGCTTTGGCTAAGCATCATGTCTGTAATAGAAGATACTTCATTTTTTAAAGTACTGTAACGTTTGCTTTGAGAATCTTGTAAAGCCCAAATGATACGAATTTTCCATTTACCGCCTATATGCTTTAATAATGTTTCTAAAATCGCGTCTTCAGTTTCGGGGCTGACAGTTTTTACAGTTTCCGGAGCAGAAACTTGAGCAGATTTTTCTTTTTTCTTTTTTTTCGCTTCTTTATCTTTTTTCATGAGATGACCCCCTGTTCTTTGAAACTAAAGTATATGTATCGAATATAGATACGTTAGTATCATCATATCATGGGAGAGAAGGCATTGTAAACCTTTCCTTGATTTTTTACAATTTTTTGACAAAAAACGGGTTAATCTCTTCTTAAAGATTCAACAGGATCCAGTTTTGCGGCTTTTGCAGCAGGAAGCGTACCGGAAAGTACGCTGATTAATATACTGATACCAATACCAAATAGCACATAATAAGGGCTTATCAGTATCATATTCACGCCAAAATGGCTTTGGATAACAGCATTGCCGATGAACATGATAATAAACGTAATTACGGTAGCAATGATACCGCCTGCCAAACCGAGTATAAATGATTCTGAAATAAAAATACGTCTGATATCCTTACGGCGTGCCCCAATTGCCTTCATAACACCTATTTCTCGGGTACGTTCCACTACACTGATATATAGAACAACCAGAATCATAATAGCTGAAACAAGAAGTGAAATACCTGCAATACCTGCTAACACACCTGTAAATAAGTCCAGCATAGTCGTAAATGTTTCAACCATTGTTTCTTGCATGGAACTGCCATAGCCCATGTCAGTGACCGTTGACTTTATGCTGTCTACATTTTCTTCCGCATCTGCTATCAACATTATACTGGTCGGCATAAGGTCATAATCTTGTTCTGCACAAGCTTGTTTTAAGTCATCATAATATAAGTAAACTTGAGACATGCCGCCTGACATAGAACTCGTTTCGCCTGATAATACGCCGCTGACCACAGTATCTATTACAATTTGTCTGTTGTCTACCTGAACAGAAACCGTAATTGTTTTGCCTACAATGTCATCTACACCCAGTTCTTCTTTTACCGCTTCATTAATAATAATTTCGTTTTTATTTGCCATAGTTCCTTCTGCCAGGTCGTATTCGCTGTATTGGGACAAAGTGGAAACCATCATAAGAGGGGCTTGTTTATCATCTATGGAAGCAATGGCAGTTCCCATAGCAAAGGCGCTGAAATGTTCTTCTGCAGCGGATACATGCTCCACTGTATTTAGCTTGTCAATATCTTCTTGTGTAAAATAGGTGTTGGATAAAAATGCTTCCGGTCCCATGGCCGAAGTATTTTCCTCTTCAGGCATAGTTACTTCAACGGCCAGAGGATTTGCAAGGCTTTCCATCGTATCACGAATATACGTTTTAATGCCGTTGCCGATGGAAAGCATCAGCATAATACTCATAATGCCGATAGATGCGCCTACCGCCACCAAAATATTGCGCATCTTTTTTTCTTTCATATTTTTAAATGCCAGTTTGATAGCGCCTGCAAAATTTAAGTTCTTGCTGATTTCTTTTGTTTTTGCTGTCCCGTCTGTTTCTTTCGGAGTGAGTGTTATTCCTTGTCTGTCTTCAACAATTTGTCCGTCCGCGATGCGAATCACACGGGAAGAACATTCCGCAACATGTTCGGAGTGGGTAACAAGCAGCACCAGTTTCCCTTCCTGTGCTATTTGTGTAATAATATCCAAAATCTGCTGTGTTGTTTGGGAATCCAGAGAACCGGTAGGTTCATCGGCCACAATCATTTCAGGGTCGTTAATCAATGCCCTTGCAATGGCAACACGCTGCATTTGTCCGCCGGACAGTTGATTCGGTTTTTTGTGAATATGGTCTTTTAAACCTACTTTTTCCAGCATCTCTTTGGCACGCTCGACTTGTTCGCTGCGTTTTACATTGGATAGTGTTAATGCCAAAGCAACATTGTCCAATATGGTTAAATGGGGAACCAAATTAAAGCTTTGAAAAATAAAACCTATTTTATTTTTTCGGTAAATATCCAGTTCTTTTTCTGTAAAAGATCCAATATTTTTACCGTCAACCAAAACTTCTCCCTCAAATTTGGAATCTAAGCCTCCAATGATATTCATTAAGGTGGATTTACCGCTGCCGGATTCACCGATAATGGAGACAAGTTCTCCTTTTTCAAAGGATACATTGATGCCTTTTAATACAGGAAATTCAGAGCCGTCTCCCAGTTTATAGCTTTTTTTCACATTGTTTAACGATAAAACAGCCATTTATGTAACCTCCTTTTTTACGATACCGTATTTTACCAAGTTGATTTTGTCATGATAACGTTTCATAAAGCGCTCTTTTTCTTTTGGGTGATTATATACATCAATTGCAGCCTTCATCGTAATACCCATTAGAATTTCTAAAATACTTTGGAAGTCTTCTTCCGAATTTACATTTAAATGCTGCAATTGAAACGATTCATAACAGAACCATTGTGCAATACATTCATTGTGCTGCTGAAACGTCATAAACATTTCATCTTGGTCGGTAAAGCGTTGATTGCTTAGTATAGAACGGAACAGGCCGAAGTTTTCCTTAGAAAATCCGTACTCCAGCATATATGAAAAGATATCATCAAACAGTTGAAAAATGTCGCCTTGAGATTGTTTTAAACTGTTTTTTATCACAGAGAGAATACTTGACTTAAAGTTTTCCAGTAAATAAGAAAGCAGCTCTTGTTTATTGGTAAAATAATTGTATAAATTACTGCGTGAAACACCTGCATCTTTTGCAATATTCATAAAAGATGTTTGCTCAAATGGTACACGCGCGAATTCCTTTTTTGCCGCGGATAAAATATTAGCTTGTTTTTCCGGTGACAAGTTAAAAAATGTTTTTGACGGCATAAGAAGGTCCTCCTTTCCTAAATGTTTTAATGTCTGACATAGTGTCAGTTTTCTCACATTATATTTGACACAGTGTCAGAAGTCAAGAAATATATCGCAAAAATATATTGAACAATATGTAAATTATAACTATTTACAAAAATATAGAAAGATGATAGGAATTAGTTGGTTTTTAATATAAAGTATGTTATGATAACACTGTCTAAGGTTAATTTGTAACAAGGAGATATTTTATGAAAAAGTTTGGAACAAAAGCAAGAAATACCATTGCTATTGCGCTGATTTTTACTTTTGCATTTATGTTAGTACCAATACAACACATGATATATGCAGAAGAAAATCCGCAATCAACACAAGAAACACAAAATAAGGGATATTTAGAGAGTTATACAGAAATGTATGGCTGGGAACAAGTTGAGGGTATCCGACCTTTGACGCAACAAATCCAAAACAAACGTACTCGGTCGGCGCGATCTGCCGATACAAAGGCAACAGAGGTTCAGTATTTGGCGATATTAATTGAATTTCCGGATGCAGATATGCAGGATATTCATTTAGACGATGCATACACCTTAAAAGCCGCTGACATGGTAGTGAACAGCGGCGGTGTAAATATACAACCGCTTGATGTAGAAATACCGGTTGTATCTTTGAAAAATTACTTGACTCAATACAGTTATGGCGCATTTCGTACTCATACATCTTTTTATCCTAAAAATGATGCGGGTACGACCATATCTTATACTTCAAAAAAACCTCGTACCTACTATATGAAGAAAACAGCAAGCAATCCTGACGGCTATACTCCCGACCAGCAAGCTTCAAGAGAGGAAGAGTTGTTGGAAGAAGTATTGCAGGCGGTAAAACCTTCCATAGAGAAGGAATTGAATGGTGCACAGTTAGATACCAATAACGATGGCTTTATTGATGCAATCAGCTTTATGGTAGAAGGTAAATTTAGTGATAGCGGAATTGGATGGAACGATTTATTATGGTCACATAAAGCGGATAGAATTTTTTCTACAACAATATCCGGCAAAACGGTAGGTGCCTATAATTTGAATAATGTAGGAGATTCACAAAGTCCAGGTGGGGTTTTCTCTTATCGTGTGGACAAGACACAGGCAGAGCCGCTGGATACATTAAAATTAAATCGTGCAGGCTATTCTGTTATTCACCATGAGTTTTTACATACATTGGGATTGCCGGATTTATACAGAGGTACCAGCATAGGGGAACCCGTCGGGTTTTATGATATTATGGCTTCCAATAACAGCCAAAATCCTCAGGCAATGCTTAGTGTTTTATCTCACGATTGGTTGGGATGGGGCAGTAAATTATCAGAAATAACAGCTGACCGACAAATTACCATTCAAAGACCAAAATATCAAGATTCAAATGAAGTAACAGCCTATAAAATATATTCTCCGTTCCATGATAAGGAATATTTTGTAGTAGAATACTATCAAAAACAAGATGCAACCCACAATACAGGACGTGATAATGGACTCATCGTTTATCGTGTTAACAGTACATTGTATACCAATATGGGAGGAACAACCGATGGTCTTGGAGATTTTCTCTATGTTTTCCGTCCGGAAGAAACTTCCCTGGGCGCAGCAGCCGGTAATTTAAAGGATGCAGTAATACTGCCAACAGTAGGCAATACATATGGTAAAACAATAGATGAAACCGGAGATACCTGGGATAAAGATACGCTGTATTACAGCAATGGAAAGAATAGTGGTATTAAACTGGAAGTAACCGCATCTGATGCGGACTCGATTACATTAAATGTTACTGTTCCTCAAGTGCAGGGAAGCGGAACAAAAGATGATCCATTTTTGGTTTCTTCTGTAGATGATTGGAACTTGTTGGTACGTGATAATAAATATATTAAAATTATGAAGGACATAGATTTTAATCATACAGCTATCACACCGATTGATAATTTTTCAGGACACATTGACGGCAATGGAAAAACATTGTCGAATATGACTGTAAACGGTTCCGGAATATTTGAAAGTATTTCAGGCGGTTCCGTTAAAAATTTGACCTTAGCGAATGTAAATGTAACCGGCTCTGAGAGAGGACACGCCGGTGGTTTTGCAGGAGAAATCTCAGGCGGAAATATTGAAAATGTCGTACTGACATCAGGAACAGTGACAGGAGGAAACGGAGCCAACGGTGTTGGCGGATTTGTAGGCTATTTGGCAGAAGGAGCATCTATTAAAAATAGTTTTTCCAGTCTGACAGTCTCTCATGGACAAAACGTTGGTGGATTTATTGGTTTGACCACAGGCGGCAAAGTGGAAAACAGTTTTGCAAATGGACAAGTACAAAAAACTGCAAACAGTAACTCAGGTGGTTTTTATGGTTCATTATTTGTTGGAAGTCCTGCCCCAACGTTTACTGGTTGTGCATATGATATGAGAGCAACAGGACAGAATACAGCTGACAATCAAGGTGATATTGCAGGTATTACAGGATATCAGTCACTTGAAACGATTACTTTGGATATTGGGGGAACCAATGAGACCGATATTGATGTTGTTACAAAACCAATTTTGCAATCTATAAATTCAAATATAAGGCTAGGCAGTACAGCAATTGCAAATTTTGATCATGCGACACAGAAACTCTATGGGATAAGTGAAGGAAACACAACGTTATATATCGATGTTATCGTTGGTACGAATCAAATGCCATTGACTACACAAGTTCAGGTAACCAATACGGGCACTCCCACGAATCCCATCACAGGTGTATCAGTAACTCCCAATACATTACAGTTGGAAAGTGGAAGCACTTCTACACTAACAGCAACTATTACGCCTGCAAATACAACAGATAGTAAAACAGTTGTATGGAGCAGTGATAATGAAATGGTGGCAGATGTGGATAGAAATGGACAGGTAACCGCAAAAAATGTGGGAACAGCAACTATAACTGCAACTACCAGTAATGGCTTAAAGAGTACATGCTTGGTAACAGTGAAAGAAAAGTCTGCTGCTCAATCTGTCATTCTAGATGGGTATTATGAGATACGTTCCGCGGTAAGCGGAAAGAATCTGGAGGTATACGGAGTAAGTACGCAGGGCGGAGCAAAGATAACCCAATGGTACGCTACAGGAGGAAAGAACCAGAAATGGAAAGTAGAGAACCAGTCAGACGGAAGCGTGCGTATTACGAATGTGAATTCAGGCTTGGTATTGGATTACAATGGAACTGCAGACTGTTATGAACAATGGGACTGGCATGGAAGGTCCAATCAAAGATGGGAGATTTCTAAAACAGATACTGAGGGAAATTACTACATTAGGAATCAATCCAACGGGTATGCAATGGATGTATTGTATGGAACCATGGAAGACGGTCAGCATGTGGTAAGTTATGAGTATAATGGAGGAGTCAACCAGCAATGGCAGTTTATCGAAACAGACCCTGATACAACCCAGGTAATACCGGACGGCTATTATGAAATAAAATCAGCAGTCAGCGGAAAGAATCTGGAAGT
>ERZ827520.2335-NODE-2335-length-17940-cov-17.006654_pt1 | contig 17940 bp, 20 predicted proteins | sample MGYA00519581_ERZ827520 | MGnify/ENA primary metagenome ERZ827520 (study PRJEB31778, sample SAMEA3449339) | human gut metagenome | biome: human gut; feature: human-associated habitat; material: faeces | place: United Kingdom | collected 2010/2012 ...
ATCTTAGTTTTCACAGCAAAACTTGAGCTGTTGTACAGCTTTGACGTGTATGAGCAATAGCGCGCAAGGAAGTGAAGAAACCATCGGTTTCTTCCGGCTCTTTTGCCCACTTTTCCAGCTGTTGGGAAACGTGGGTCGCCGAAGGCCGTCTTCGTCCCCGCAGGGCGAAACACCCCTTACTGCGCCTTCAATCTCACCGGCAGCACCATGTAAAGAAAGCTGTCGCTGCCGTCGGTGGGAGTGATCACACAGGGAGAGATATTGGTATTCAGCGCCATGCGCACGGTGTCCGCCGGCGCGTACCGCAGCGCCTCCATCAGATAGCGGTTGTTGAAGCCGATCTCCAGCTCGTTGCCGTCGCCGCTGGCAGAACAGATGTCCTTGGCCTCGCCATTGCTGGTGCGGGCGCTGAGATAGATCCGATCCTTATCAAACACGCAGCGGACAGGGCTTTTCAGCTTTTCGCTGATCACCACGGACACGCGGTCAAGGCTCTGCAGAAGGGCGCTGTTCTCCACGTCCACCAGAATGGGGTTGTTCTTGGGAATGGCGTTCTTGTAATCCAGAAAATCACCCTCGAGACGGCGGCAGATCAGCTGGGTCTCCCCTGCCTCGAACATCAGGTGACGGTTGCCGCAGGTGATGTGGATCATATCGTCCGTATCGCCGCAGATATTCTCCACTTCCTTCAGTGCGCTGCCCGGCGCCACAAAGCTGAAAGCACCGCCGTCCATATTCTCCAGCGGCTCATGCCGCAGCGCCAGGCGGAAGCCGTCCACCGACACCATGGTCAGGCCGCTGTCATCGATCTCAAAGAGAGAGCCGGTATGAACGGGACGGCTCTCGTTGGTGGACACGGCGAAGGCCGTCTGGCCGATCATGGCCTTCAGCGTCTTTTGCTGCAGCGCCACGCCGCACTGCCGCTCCACCGAGGGAAGCTCGGGGTAGTCATCGGCAGACAGGCCCAGAATATCAAAGCTGGCGTCGCCGCAGCTGAGATGTACCATCAGCTTTTCATCCACGGACAGCACGATCATGTCGTCAGGCATCCGGCGGATGATGTCGCCGAAGAGCCGGGCGTTCAGCACGATGCGGCCGGTCTCGTTCACGTCGGCCTCGATGCAGGTACGGATGCCGGTCTGGGTGTTATAGCCGGACAGCGTGAGCCGTTCGCCGCCTTCCAGCAGCAGGCCCTCCAGCGCCGGAATGGAGCTTTTTGCCGAAACGGCGCGGCTGGCGGTGGCTGCCGCGTTTTGCAGCAGCGCTTTTTCGCAGGAGAATTTCAGCATAGACGATCCTTTCCTGTCGTTCGCTTTCGAAAAAATATAGGAATATTTTTCGGAAACACAACATAAACTAATCTTTTTATTCGTAGTATTCTCAGTAGTAAATAAAACTGTGGAAAACCCTCTTTTTCCTTTATTTTCCGCCATTTCTTTTCCACGGGACATGGTGGGAAAAGGCGAACGGTTTCCACAGCTTTTCGGGACAAGCTGTTTTTCCACAAGATTTCCACGTGAATTCCACGGGAAATGTTGAAATTTCTTTGGAGTGTTTCGCTTTCCGGAGCGACCTACTTTTGTCAACAGTGACAAAAGTAGGCAAAAGCACGGGAAGGAACCTCCGGTTCCTTCACCTCCCGGCGCGCTATGGCTCATACACGTCAAAGCTGTACAACAGCTCAAGTTTTGCTGTGAAAACTAAGATGGATGCTACGGCGGCATAGCCGCCGAGATCGGAGGCTAAAAACATGCCACCGGCATGTTTTCTTAACGCCCCGACGCCGCTGCCGCTGATGCCTGCGCAGAACAACATTTATGACTCTCCTGTGCGGCGGGGTGAGGTCACCCCGCCCTACGGACAGGTATCGAAGCTTTTCGTAGGGCAGCCTTACCTCAGGCCGCCGCGTACAGCGATTCAACTTCTACAGCTGCAGCGCATGAGCGGCAACGGCGCAAAACGAAAGTCAATACGTCATACGAAACGATAACGGCAATGTTCGGCGAACGCGTGGTAAGAGGCAGTATATGCGTACACGGCATAGCGTGCGCGGATTCTTAAACCGCAGGTTTGAGCAGCGTTTTTGGGGAGCGATCCGAGCGCTGCCAGTGGCAGATGAAGCGAGGTGAGCGAGTGGCAGCGGTCAAAATTTCGGCGGCTTAAATGCCGCAACGAAATTTTGGGTACCGCAACAGGACACTTTTGCCGCTGCGGGCAAAAGTACCTCGTCCCCACAGGGACGAAACGATTCATTGCTTCGCGTTGATGTTCGTCGTGATCTCCTTCACCGTCTCGGCAAAGGCGGTGTCCGACCGCATCTGGGCCTCGACCTTATCCAGGCTGTGCAGCACCGTGGTATGGTCGCGGCCACCGAAGGATTTGCCGATGTCCTTCAGGGACATATTGGTCATCCGGCGGATCAGATACATGGCGATCTGACGGGCGTTCACCACGTCGCGGCCGCGGCTCTGCCCCTGCAGGGTCTCCGGCTCCAGCTCGAAATATTTGGCGATATATTCGATGATAGCCTCCGGCGTGGGAATATATTCGTTGCTGTTCTTCACCACGTCCTCCAGCGCCTTCATGATGGCCTCTTCGTCCATAACGCCCATCAGGTCGCTGTACGCCAGGATCTTGTTCAGTACGCCTTCGATCTGCCGGACGTTGGCAGTGATATTCTCGGCGATCATATTGGTGATCCGATCCGGCAGATTGATACCCAGCAGCGCCGCTTTGTTGCGGATGATGGCCAATCGCGTCTCGTAATCCGGCGGCTCAACGTCCACCATCAGTCCCCACTCAAACCGCGTCCGCAGGCGGTCCTCCAGTTGGGTCATCTCCTTGGGCGGCCGGTCGGAGGTCAGCACGATCTGGCGGCCCGATTCATACAGGGCGTTGAAGGTATGGAAGAATTCCTCCTGCGTCTGCTTCTTACCGGCAATGAATTGGATATCGTCCACCAGCAGCAGATTCTCGCTCTGATATTTCTCGCGGAATTCGGAGGTGGTGCCGCCGCGGATGGCCTCGATCAGGTCGTTGGTGAAATCCACGCCCTTTACCAGCACTATACTGCTCTCGGGCCGCAGGCGCTTGGTCTGCCGGGCGATGGCGTGAAGCAGATGGGTCTTGCCCAATCCGCTGTCGCCATAGATGAACAGCGGGTTGAAGGAGCCGGCTGGCTTCTCCGCCACGCTGCGGGCGGCGGCGTAGGCCATCTTGTTCTGCGGGCCCACCACATACGTCTCAAAGGTAAACGCCTCGCTGTCGGCCAGCGTATCGGGATGATCCGGCCTGACCCCGTGATAGGCGGACAGCTGATCGTCATCCAGCAGCTTTACCTCAAGATCAGAGGAAAAGATATCCCGCAGCGCCTCCTTGATCTGGGGCGTGAAGCGTTTTTCAATGGTGCTCTTTTTGAATACGTTCCCACAATGCAGCACCAGGGCCGAATCCTCCATGGTGACCACGGTCACCTCGTCGAACCAGGTATTGATGGTGGTATCGGAAAGCTGTTTTTTCAGCCGGTCAAGCACTGTTTTCCATACATCGGACAGTGAATTCATCCCTGTACTCCCTTCCCGTTTGCGCAGATTTATCTCACCATAATTATACCAGAAAGTAATGAAAAAGTAAAGCAATACTTATTCTAATTAAACGCGCGAAGAAAAAAGAGCGGACGCATGTCCGCTCTTTTCAATGAAATATGATTTTATCCCAGTAAGCTCTCTTCTCCGCCGCTGTTGGTGCCGTGCTCCGGGATCTTGGCGATCAGCGTCCGGTACAGCCGCCGGAAGAACGCCAGCGTCACGAACAGCGACGCCACCTCCGCCAGGGGATAGCACCACCACACCAGATCGTCGTTGCCGATGCTCTGGCCGTACCGGGCCAGCACATAGGCGATGGGGATCAGGAACACCAGCTGCCGCACGATGGAGGTGATCATGGAGTACATGGACTTGCCCAGCGCCTGGAACGAGCCGCCCAGCGCGATGCAGGCGCCGGCGATCCAGAAGCTGAGGGAGATGATCCGCAGGGCGGGGATGCCCACGGTCAGCATGGTATCGGTGGCGTCGAAAATTTTCAGCAGCGTGCCGGGGATGGCCTGAAACAGCGCGATACCCAGCAGCATGATAATGGACGCGTAAATGGCGCTGCGCTTGATGGCCTCCACCATACGGGCGCGGTTCTGCGCGCCGTAGTTATAGGCGATGATGGGCACCACACCGTTGTTCAGGCCGAATACCGGCATGAAGATGAAGGAATTCAGCTTGAAATAGATGCCGAAGGCGGTGGCCGCCGTCTCGTGGGCGGAGTGATAGGTGATGAGGATCTTGTTCATCAGGAAGGTCATGACGGAGCCGATGGCCATCATGATGACGCTGGGCAGACCGATGGCGTAGATGCTGCCGATCAGCCGCCAGTCGGGCCGGAAGCCCCGGATGCGGAGGGTGATGTCGGTATTTTTCTTCACGTTGAAGTAGGCCGCCAGCAGCATGCCGCAGATCTGGCCGATGACCGTGGCGATGGCCGCGCCGGCCACGCCCATGTCGAATACGAAGATGAACACCGGGTCCAGGATGATGTTGATGATGGCGCCCAGACCCTGGGTGTACATGCTCAGCAGGGAGCGGCCCGTGCCCTGCAGCAGGCGCTCCAGCATGATCTGGCCGAACAGGGCAAAGGAGCCGCCCATGACGATGTGGAGGTACTGCTCGCCCATGGTGATGATCTCCTCCACTTGGGTCTGGGAGCGGAGGAACGCTCCGGCACAGGTCAGGCCCAGCACACAGCTGAGGGCGAAGCCCACGAATGCCAGAAACAGGCCGTTCACCGCCACACGGTCAGCCCGCTCCTGCTCACCCGCACCCAACGCGCGGCCCATCAGGGCGTTGACGCCCACCGCCGTACCGGCGCCCAGTGCGATCATCAGGTTCTGGGCCGGGAAGGCCAGGGACACGGCGGTCAGCGATGCCTCGCTGACCCAGCTGACGAACACGCTGTCCACGATGTTGTACAGGGCCTGCACCAGCATGGAGGCGATGATGGGAAGGGACATATTCCAGATAAGCTTGGAAATGGGCATGACGCCCAGCTTGTTTTCTGCTGCCATGAGATAGGGTTCCTTTCCGGTTTGCAAATTGTTCAGTAAATAATAATGATACTACGGGACAGGGAGAAATGCAAGGGGGAGACAGATTGCCGGTGATCCTTTTTCGTAGGGGCCGGCGTCCCCGACGGCCCGCCGGTTTACCGAAACATTTCCGTAAGGGGAACGGGGCGTCGGGGACGCCGCCCCCTACAAAACGATATCAAAGGCGCGGCGGCATGTGGTCATGCCGCCCTACAAAATTTTATCGGGGGTTATTACGTAGGGCGGGATGACCTCACCCCGCCGTATTGCACCTTTATTTGTTCCCATCTTTCGACAGACACACAATATTTAGTTGTTGACAAACGTTACTGTTTTTCTGTATAATATCAGTTGCGCGTTTGCGCATTTTTCCAAGTCGACTGCGGCGGACTTGCGTCCGCTGTCGAGTACGCGCCGCCATGCAAGCATGAGCGGAGGCGATATTTTGAAGATGGAGGTGTCATGCAATGTTCCGTACCTATCAGCCCAAGAAGCGCCAGCGCTCCAAGGTGCACGGCTTCCGTAAGAGAATGGCTACCAGCAATGGCCGCAAGGTTCTCGCTCGCCGCCGCGCCAAGGGCCGTGCCCGCCTGACCCACTGAGGACGGCGGAAAGTGCACCCCAAACAAGCTTAAATAAGCCAGGGACGGTGGAAGGGAAAACTGCCGTCCCTGTTGGTATTTGCATTTTTCGGGATAAACAAGCGGGTCACATGATATGTTGTAGGGGGCGGCGTCCTCGACGCCCCGCTCCCCTTACGAAAATGCTTCGGTAAACCGGCGGGCCGTCGAGGACGCCGGCCCCTACGAAGCATCCCCCACAAAGGAGAAACCATGAAGGCTGCCGTGACCGTAAAAGAGAATTATGTGTTCCGGCGCATTTACCGAAAGGGAAAGTCCAGCGTCCAACCCTGTCTTGTGGTCTATTGCCAGAAGAACAAGCAGGGCCGCACCCGTCTGGGCGTCACCGTCAGCACCAAGCTGGGCAAGGCCGTGGTGCGCAACCGCATCCGCCGCCAACTGCGTGAAATGTACCGCCTGCACCTTCCTCAGATGAAGAAGGGCTATGACGTGATCCTGGTGGGCCGCGTCAAGGCTGTCCATACCCCCTACGCCAGAATGGACAGGCAGTATGCCCGTGCCCTGGAGGCGCTGGGTCTGGTGGAGACGGAGGCATGAAGCGTGCGCTTCTGAAGGCCATCCGTTTTTATCAGACGGCTGTCTCCCCCCTGTTTCCGCCCCGGTGCCGCTTTATCCCCACCTGCTCCCAGTACGCGCTGGAGGCGGTGGAAAAGTACGGTGCGTGGAAGGGCGGCTGGCTGGCGTTCCGCCGTTTTCTCCGGTGCCATCCGTTCCACAAGGGCGGGTGGTACGACCCCGTGCCATAAACCGAACCGTTTGAGGTGTTTTCCCACGATTTTCCACATCCGCAACAAAAGTAAACGACCTACGGAGGAAAAACAATGTTTGCACAAATCGGATATTATATCTGTGTGCCTTTCGCATGGCTGACGAGAATGTTCTACAGCCTGACCGGCTCCTACGGCGTGGCGCTGATCCTCTTCACCCTGGTGGTGAAGCTGGTGATCCTGCCCTTCCAGATGAAGAGCAAGAAGAGCATGCTGCGTATGAACCGGATGCAGGGTAAGATCAAGGATATCCAGACCCGCTTCGCCAACAACAAGGAGCGGCAGCAGCAGGAGATGGCCGACCTGTACGCCAAGGAGGGCGTCAACCCTATGTCCGGCTGCCTGTGGTCCTTCCTGCCTTTCCCCATCCTGATCGCCCTGTACTACATCATCCGTACCCCCCTGCGGTTCTTCATGAACCTGTCCAACGACGTGATCACCGAGATCACCACCCTGGCCACCTCTCTGGGCTATACCGCGCCTGCCAGCAACAACGCCTATGAGCAGATCTATCTGACCGACTTCATCCATGAGCACTGGGCCGACTTTGCTGGCAAGTTCGACGGTCTGATCGACCTGGACTACAACTTCCTGGGCGTGGATCTGGCCAGCCAGCCCTCTCAGGTCATGAGCCAGTTCCCCGGCGGCGGCTGGCCGGTGTGGGGCCTGCTGATCATGCCCTTCATCGCCGCTGCACTGCAGCTGCTGATGAGCATGGTGTCCATGAAGGCCAGCCCCAACACCATGAACAGCCAGAGCAAGATGATGATGTACCTGTTTCCCCTGATGACGGTGTGGATGGGCTTCATGTTCCCTGCCGCTCTGTGCGTGTACTGGATCGCCAACGCCGCTTTCTCCGCCATTCAGGAGCTGATCCTCAACAAGTACTTCGGCAAGAAGCTGGAGGAGGAGGAGACCGAGAAGGAGCTGGAGAAGCGGGAAAAGCGCGCTGCCAAGATGCAGGCCGCCCGCGAGAACTATAACCGCCAGCTGGAGCAGGTCAACACCGCCAAAAAGCCCCAGCAGGGCAGCAAGAAGAAGCAGCCCAAGGAGGAACCCAAGGATAAGCGCGCCTCCACCACCGAGGCAGGCCGTGTGGGCAACCGTCCCTACGCCCGCGGACGCGCGTACAGCGAAAAGCATTACGACGAATAAGGAGTTTTGTCTATGAGTTATATCGATGTAACAGGCAAGACCGAGGAAGAGGCCATCCAGAACGCCCTTGCCCAGCTGGGCATGGATCGTGACGATGTGTCCGTGGAGATCCTGGAGCGGGCCAAGAGCGGCTTTCTGGGCATGGGCGCCAAGCCCGCCCGCGTCCGCGTGACCTATGGCCCCGACGAGGCTCCCATGGAGGAGGTCGCCGTACCCGTCAAGCCTGCTGTCGTTGAAAAGCCCGAGAAAAAGGAAGAACCCCAGCCCAAACCGCAGCAGCCAAAACAGCCCCGTCCCCAGCAGTCCAGACCCCAGCAGCCCAAGCAGGCCAAGCCTCAGCCCAAGCGTGAGGAGAAGGCCGCCCCTGTGGAAAAGCCTGCCGCTCCCGCCGTGGAGCTGCCGGAGTGCACCGACGACAACGCCGTGCGCATCACCGCGTTCCTGACCGGCCTGCTGGAGCATATGGACAGCCCCGCCGCCGTGAAGGTGTACGAGGAGGAGAAGGGCCGCTATAAGGTCATTCTGGAGGGCCAGAAGCTGGGTGCCCTGATCGGCCGCCGGGGCGAGACCCTGGACGCCATCCAGCAGCTGACCAATTACGCCGTCAACAGCGGCAGCGAGAAACGTATCCGCGTCCATGTGGACGCAGAGAACTACCGGGCCCGCCGCGAGGCCAGCCTGGAGAGCCTGGCCATGAAGGTGGCCGGCAAGGTGAAAAAGTACCGCCGCAGCGTTACGCTGGAGGCCATGAACGCCTACGAGCGCCATGTGATCCACGCCGCCCTGCAGGACGTGAAGGGTGTCACCACCTATTCCGTGGGTACTGAGCCCAACCGCCGCGTGGTCGTCGCCTACGACCGGGGCGAGAACAACTGAAGCAAAAAAGAACACCCCATTTGGGTGTTCTTTTTTGCTTATTCCACGGTGTCAAAGGAAAACGCGTCTGCGATGGTCTCCAGCACCTCGCGGGGCATGGTCATCTCGCCTGCTTCCGTGTCGCCCCAGCGGATATCCAGCACATTTACCACCAGAAATGCCTCCGGCCGGTCCATGATGATCAGCGCCTTGTCAGGCCCTGTGGCCAGCATGACCGGTACGCCGCAGGCGGTCTCGTATTCCCACTGGGTATAGTCGTCCGCGTTGCCGATGGCCAGATAGGATACGGACAGATAGCCCTTCTCGTTGCATACCAGCTGGTAGCTGACGGGATAGGGCCAGCGTCCGTCAGAGAGCGTGAAGGTGCCCTCTGCCATGAAGCTGCCGCTGTCATAAGCGTAGCCGCCGTCAAATACATGGCCGTAGGTCTCGCAGCTCTTCGGCAGGACGTTGGCGATCCGCTCCGGCAGCGCGTCGCTGATGCCGTACAGCGTGGGGCTGTTCAGCAGCGCCAGGCCGTATTCATTGGCAATGGCGTCCAGCTCGTCGGCCATTTCCTGGGTATAGCAGGGATAGGCGTTATAGCGGGCGTCCAGCCCGGTGTCACCGTTGCCGATGCAGGCCAGGATCATGCCGTCCGGGTCATAGCTGTTATAGAAGTTTTGCCAGCGCATGTTGGCCATAGCCTCCGGGCTGTCTGCCAGCCCCTGCAGGCTCAGCACGTCCGTGTTGTCATAGGGTTCGCCGGTGTCGCCGTTCTGATGGTAGAGAATGGCCGAGCGCAGGCCGAACAGGTCGGTGGCGTAGGTAACAGTGGCAAAGGCCAGCACCAGCGCCAGCGCCGCCGCCAGGATCAGCGTTCTCCGAAAGGTCCGCCGCCCGGCGTGCTTTTTGGTTTCGGGACAGGCGGACTGCGCCGCCTGAATGGCCCGCAGCATCCGCTTCTTTGCCTCGTCACTGGGCCGAAGCCCGTCATAGGCGCGATAGATGTCGTCAGGCGTCATGGTCGTACACACCTCCCAAGGTCAGTTTCAGTTTCTGTCGTGCGCGGCTCAGGCGGCTGCGGACGGTGGCAGGCGCCACCCCCAGCATTTCGGCGATCTCCGCCGCCTGATAGCCCTCGTAGTAATAGAGATAGACCGGCAGTTTATAATCCTCCGGAAGGGCCATCACGGCGTCCAGCGTCTCATCCGGGATGGTGTCCTCCACCGTGGGCGGTTCGCTCATGGTGTCGATATCCTCCCGCCGCCGCCATGGACTGCGCAGGGCACTTTTGCACAGGTTGGACACGGTGACGATCAGCCACGCCTTTTCATGCTGAACGGAATCAAAGACCATACCGCTGCGCAGCAGGCGGATAAAGGTCTCCTGTACCATGTCCTCGGCATCCGCGCCGTTTTTCATAAAGGAATAGGCCACGCGGTAAAGCATCTCCACATGGCGATGGTAAATACGCTCGATGTCTTTGTCCGTACGCAACAAAGTCGCCGTTGTGACCACCTCCTTTCATAGGGGATACGCAGAGCAGGGGAGAATTGTTGCAGATTTTTTGTGTTTCCCAGTATAAGAAGAGATTCCGCACAAAAACCATAAAGCCGAAGGCGCAGCGCCCTCGGCTTATTATGGCAGGAAGATTGATGAAAAAAGTTTTTTGTCTCTTGCAAGTATTAAGATACCCGACGGTTGTTAAAAATCATCGTAAGGAATCATTACAAAAGTATTAAATATTTCCCCGACCTTTGTTACAACTGCCCTTTCCCCTGTTTTCGCAGGCGCTCCTCCCTACACTGACAGGTGGAAAGGAAGTGTGACACATGCGACAGATCATTGCCGCGGCCATCGTTTTACTGATGCTGCTGTTCCTGCCGCCCTGGCTGCGGGCGGAGGAAAACACCCCGGAAACAGACGCAGCCCTCCAGCCCCTGCAGACGGAGCAGCCCAACCCAGCGAGCGGCGCAGGCTCCGACGCCGCCCACACGGTGCGTCTGTGGGACGGCAGCGCCGTGCAGACTCTGACGGCGGCGGAGTACCTGCCCGGCGTGGTGCGGGGCGAGATGCCCGCCACCTTTGAAGAGGAAGCCCTGAAGGCCCAGGCGGCGGCGGAACGCACCTATCTCTACTACCGAATGACCGCCGCACCAAAGGACAGCCATCCAGACGCCGATGTGTGCACCGATCCCGGCTGCTGCACGGCATGGCTCAGCGAAGCGGACGCCAGAGCCAAATGGGGCGGCAAGTTCGACCAATACGAGGCCAAGGTACAGCAGGCGGTGGCGGACACCGACGGCCAGGTGGTGCTGTACGACGGCGCGCCCATCATGGCGGTGTTCCACTCCTCCTCCGCCGGCGCCACCGTCGCCAGCGGCGACGTGTGGGCGGCGGAGCTGCCGTATCTTGTCAGCGTGAAAAGCCCGGAATCCCCCGACAGCGTCCCCAACTATTACAGCGTCAACACCTTCACCGCCGAGAGCTTCCGCACTGCCTTTCTGGCGGCCCACCCGGAGGCAAAGCTGTCCGGCGACACGGGCGGCTGGATCCGTGACGTGCTGCTGACGGACACGGGACGGGTGGCCTCCGCCACAGTGGGCGGCGTCTCCATCACCGGCAAGGAGCTGCGGAGCCTGTACGGCCTGCGCAGCACCGCCTTCACGGTGGAGGCATCCGGCGACAGCGTTATCTTTCGGGTCACCGGCTACGGCCACGGCGTGGGTATGAGCCAGTACGGCGCCAACGAACTGGCCAAGGAGGGCAAGACCTGGCAGGAGATCCTGCAATGGTACTACACCGGCGTGACGATCGGACTGTACAACGGCTGAAATGTATGGTATACTATGCTATTATTTCCTGCGCATGTTTACAGAAAGTTCAGGAAACGCCCCATATCTTCGATATAATGACAATAGATAAAGATACATTGGGAGGCTATGTATATGGCACGCAACATCCTTGTGGTGGAAGACGACCACAATATTTCCGACCTCATTCGCATGTACCTGGAAAAAGAGGGCTTCGAGGTGCGCATCGCCTACGACGGCGGCAAGGCCGTGGAGGAATACGACGCCAAGGCCCCGGACATGGTGCTGCTGGATATCATGCTGCCGGTGATGGACGGCTGGGCCGTGTGCGCCCACATCCGGGAAAAGGGCAAGACCCCCATTATCATGCTGACCGCCAAGGGCGACGTTACCGACCGGATCACCGGCCTTGAGATGGGCGCCGACGACTATCTGGTGAAGCCCTTCGAGATGAAGGAGCTGATGGCCCGCATCAACGCCGTGCTGCGCCGCAGCGAGATCCCCGACGACACCCGCAAGCGCCTGACCTTCGACAAGCTGGTCATCGACCTGGACAGCTATGAGCTGCTGGTGGACGGCAAGAAGGTGGACACCCCGCCCAAAGAGCTGGAGCTGCTGTACCACCTGGCGGTGACCCCCAACCGGGTGTACACCCGCAATCAACTGCTGGACGAGGTGTGGGGCTTCGACTACTTCGGCGACAGCCGCACCGTGGACGTGCACATCAAGCGCCTGCGGGAAAAGGTGGAAAACGTCTCCGACCAGTGGGCCCTGAAAACCGTGTGGGGCGTGGGCTACAAGTTTGAAGTGAAGCAGCCGTCATGATCGAACGATTCAAGCGAAAATTCAATAGTCTCTACTGGCACCAGTTCGCGCTGACCGCCGGTATGGTGCTGCTGACCCTGCTGCTGCTTGGCGTCAGCTTCTTTACGCTGAGCTACGGCACCACCACCGCGGACAAGCGGGGCGAGATGCGTACCCGTGCCGAGCTGATCGCTCAGGTGTCCGCCGACTACTTTGCCGCCGCCGGCGACGCCAGCATTGACGAGGGCACAGCCCTGCGGAAGCTGGCGGACATGGCCTCCCGCATGACGGACGTGGACTTTCTCATCTGCTCGGCCCAGGGCAACGTCCTGCTGACCACCGACGAGGATCTGGTGGGCCGCAGCATCACCATCCCACAGGAGATCGTGGACGACATTCTGGGCGAAAAGGGCCTGTATCAGGGCCGCAGCAACGTCAGCGGTACCTACAGCGTCAAGAAATTCGCCGTGGCCGTCCCGGTCAAGGGGGACGAGAGCCAGCTTCTGGGCATCGTGCTGGCGGTGATGGACGAGTCGGAGATCATGCAGGTGTGGCGTTCCTTTATCGGCATGTTCCTGATGACCTCCGCCATCATCCTGCTGATCGCCTTCCTGGCCAGCTCCGTCACCTCCATGCGGCAGATCCAGCCCATCACCGACATGGTGAAGGCCACCCGTGCCTACGCCGCGGGGGACTTTGACGTGCGCATCCCCGAGCTGGACCGCAGCGACGAGATCGGTGAGCTGGCCCAGTCCTTCAACGCCATGGCGGACTCCCTGGCGGAGACGGAGCGCCAGCGCCGGGACTTCATCGCCAATGTGTCCCATGAGCTGAAGACCCCCATGACCACCATCGCCGGTTATACCGACGGCATCCTGGACGGCACCATCCCGCCGGAGCGGGAGCGGCACTATCTGCAGATCATCTCGGACGAGAGCCGCCGCCTGAGCCGTCTGGTGCGCCGGATGCTGGATATCTCCCAGATCCAGTCCAAGGAGATGAAGAAGGAGGACTTCGACATCTGCGAGGTCATGCGTATCGCCCTTTTGAGCATGGAGCAGAAGATCAACGACCGGGGTCTAGACGTGGAGACCAATATCCCTGACGATCCCACCATGGTGCAGGGCGACCGGGATCTGATCACCCAGGTGATCTATAACCTGCTGGAAAACGCGGCCAAGTTCGCCTCCCCCCACTCCGCGCTGTATCTGGGACTGGCCACCAACGACGAAAAGGCCATCATCTCCGTCCGCAATCACGGCGCCACCATCGCCCCGGAGGAGATCCCCCTGCTGTTCGAGCGGTTCCATAAATCCGACAAGTCCCGCAGCGAGGATAAGGACGGCTACGGCCTGGGCCTGTATGTGGTCAAGACCATCCTGGCCCAGCATAAGGAGCACATCACCGTCACCAGTGAAAACGGCCTGACCTCCTTCGACTTCACCCTGCAGCTGACTTCCCCCCACAACACCGAGAGGTAATACACATATGGATGAATTGAGAGACAGAAACGAACCACAAGAGGTGGTGGATTGGTACGTTCCCCAACAGGGGAAGGAGGTGGTGGATTACTACGTCCACCATCAGCCGCTGCCGGAAAGCGTCCGTCCCGCGGCGCCCCAGCCGCCCAAGAAGAAAAAGCGTCTGGGCCTCTGGATCTTCCTGGGCATCATGGCGGTGGTGGCAGTGGTCGTGGTGCTGTTCGCCATCTTGGGCCAGCCCCAGGACGACGGCAGCACCTATGACGGCGAAAACGACGACGCCAGCAGCATCGTGGACATCTTTGCCGACCACGACACCACCATCCCCCGGGTGGACAACTACGATCCTACGGTGAAGCTGTCCATCACCGGCAACCATGGCCCGGAGCTGACGGCCCAGGAGGTCTATGCCAAGGTGAATCCCGCCACCGTGCTGGTGGTGGCCGAGCAGGGGGACAGCGCCTCCATCGGCACCGGCGTCATCATGACCGCCGACGGCTATGTGATCACCAATGCCCATGTGATCTCCGGCGGCGAGGACTGCTGGGTGGTGCTGGCCAGCGGCGTGAACTACGACGCCCGTCTGGTGGGCTATGATTCCGACGAGGATCTGGCGGTGCTGAAGCTGGAAAACGCCTCCGACCTTCCCACCGCCGAATTCGGCGACAGCGACCTGGCGGTGGTGGGCGACACGGTGTACGCCATCGGCAATCCCCTGGGCATTGAGCTGCGGGGCACCCTGACCGACGGCATCCTCTCCGCCATCAACCGTGACGTAGAGCTGGACGGCCGTACCCTGACGGTGCTGCAGACCACCGCCGCCCTGAATAACGGCAACTCCGGCGGCCCCCTCATCAACCGGTACGGCCAGGTCATCGGCATCAACACCCTGAAGATGAGCGGCACCGGCGCGCCGGATGAAGCCACGGTGGAGGGCCTGGGCTTTGCCCTTCCCATCTCCAACGCCAGCTTCGTCATCAACGACATCATTGCCAACGGCAAGTTCCACGGTACGCCCACCCTGGGCATCATGGTGGCCACCTATGAAACCGAGGACGGCGGCACCGTCGTGGCGGTGGTAGAGGTCAACGCAGGCTCCTCCGCCGAGGAGGCAGGCGTGCTGGCCGGTGACGTGATCCTGGCGGTCAACGGCCAGACCATCGCCGATACCGCCGACCTGATGGCCGTCCGCCGCGGCTGCGCCATCGGCGACACCATGACTCTGACTATCCTCCGGGACGGCGAAACGCTGGACATCCCCGTGGTGCTGCGGTCCAATAAGAAATAAAAAGAGTGAGCTGCAAAGCAGCTCACTCTTTTTATTTCGCAGGGACGGCGGGATGCTGCCCCTTTATTCAACGATCGGAGCCTTCGGCCAGAACGGCGTCAAATTCTGTGTACGCTGCCGCCGCGCTGTCAGGGACGGCCACGGTGATGAACCACCCCGCCATATCGTCTGTTACGACTTCCGCGTGGGTCGTTTCCGCGATCCGGACGCACAGGCTCGTGCCGTCGCCGGTGATGGCATCTACCGCAAAGCGGTACGTTCCGCTGCGGGCTCCCACATATACCAGCAGCAGGGCGTTTTCGGAGAAAAACGTCTCGTTATATTGTCCCGTCGCCTCGTTGAAGGACGGTATCCCATCATAACTGTAAAGGCTGGCAGAAAGGCGCTCCGGATGCTCCAGAGAGCTCTTGAACTGCGTCAATCCCTCCAGTGTGTCAAATTTGTAGATGGGAAGATGGACAACGCTGCTGATGGTCATTTGATCCGCGTTCAACGCGCTGGAATGAAGCTTATCCATGCCAAAGGTGCCTACTTCGCTTACGGTGGTATCGGGGTTCTCCATCCAAGAGGTGTCGATGGGCTTTCCGCCGCAGCCCGCCGCGCTCAGCAGAAATAGGAAAGCGAAAAGGAAACAGATCAGCTTTTTCATGGGATGTACCTCCTGAAAGTAGTGGGGCATCTGTTTATGAGACGGAAAATCCTGCTGAAATGTTCCAGATATTCGCACTTTTTGAAAATTTTCTCTATTTCCGCAGTCCTTTGAAAAACTCTGACAGCACCATCTGGCAGTCCTCCGCTAGGATGCCGCCCACCAGCTGGGGATGGTGGGGGAAGCTCTCCATGAACAGGTTCAGTACGCCGCCGCAGGCCCCCATGGCACGGTCGCGGGCGCCGTAGAACACTCGGCGCACCCGCGCGTTGATGATGGCTCCGGCGCACATGGGACAGGGCTCCAGCGTTACATACAGGTCGCAGTCCTCCAGCCGCCATGTGCCGAGGGCGGCGTTGGCCTGGGCCATGGCCTCCATCTCCGCGTGGGAACTGACGGCCTGCTTCTCCTCCCGCCGGTTGCGGCCCCGGCCGACGATCCGGCCGTCCCGGACGATGACGCAGCCCACCGGCACCTCGCCGTGGGCGGCGGCCTCATGGGCCAGCGCCAGCGCCTGATGCATATAGTCCTCGTGGGTCATGGCGGTGCTCCTTTCAAATTTGTGGGTTAAACTCTGGCATATTTGTCCAAACTACTCGTACACTGTAAGGCAGGGGAAGCATGGCCTCCCCGCCTCGAACGAGGAGGACATTGCAATGGCAAAAACGAAAAAGGATACCCAGTGGCCCACCGATAAGGAGCTGCGGCAGGAGCTGGAGCAGATCAACCGGCAGCTGAAGGAGGCCTATGACCGCTTCAACTACGCCTGCGAGCCGGAGCTGGTGGAGGCCAGCATCTTCGAGATCAACGCCCTGAAGGCGAAGTACGATTATTTCCTGCGGTGCGTCAAGGAACGGGCCGGAATGCCCGTGGGCCGCGGCGCGGCAGTCCCGCTGCCCCGCGAGGCCTGCGCGGCGGCATCGGCGGTGAAGGGAGGGAAGGCATGTCGGTCGTAGAAAAGATATCGTTGGGGCTGGTGCTGCTGTTCCTGCTGGTGGCCATCTGGCGGCTGTTCAAGATGCCGCTGAAGCTGGCGCTGCGGCTGGCAGGCAACACGGCGTTGGGGTTCAGCGCGGTGTGGGCGCTGAACCTCACCACCGCCTATACGGGACTGAGCCTGGGGTTGAACCTGTTCAACGCCCTGACGGTGGCGATCCTGGGCCTGCCGGGGTTCTGCCTGCTGCTGCTGGTCAAGTGGGTGCTGGGGGGTACATAAAACGGCCTTATGGCGCATTGCAGGAGGCGATGGGCATCGTCTCCTGCAATGGTATTTCGGAACGCTACCTCTCCCCCAGCGCCGCCGCCCGTGCCGTCAGCATGGGCAGCGCCCGCTCGAACTCCACGCCGTACCAGGCGGCCTGGGGATCGGTGCGGGTCACCTCGATGCAGTGCAGGGTGAAGTCCACCGCCAGGCAGAAGGCGTCCTTCAGGCTCATGCCCCGCATAATGCCGCCCACCGCCGTGGCGGAGAAGATGTCGCCGGTGCCGTGATAGGCGTAAGGCTCCCGGCGGTTGAAGTAGTGGTCGTATTCACCGGTGGCGCTGTCATAGGACATGAAGCCGATGGTATCTGGCTCCAGCGAAACGCCGGTCAGCACCACCTTTTCCGCGCCCAGGGCCGCCACGCCCCGCAAAAGCGCCCGGACATAGTCCTCATCATAGGTCTCCCGATAGGGCAGGCCGGTCATGAGACTGGCCTCGGTGATGTTGGGCACGGTGATCTGGGCCTTGGACACCACCTGGGCCATCAATGACGGGAACTCCGGGCCGAAGCCTGCGTACAACTTCCCGTGGTCGGCCATGGCGGGATCCACGAACAGCAGGGTGTCCTCCTCCCGCAGCAGCTCCAGCAGCGCCAGCACCACCGCCACCTGCCGGTCAGAGGCCAGATAGCCGGTATACAGGGCGTCGAACTTCACACCCTGGGCCTTCCAGTGGCGGGCAATGGGCAAAAGCTGATCCGTCAGGTCGGTGCAGCGGAAGTCCGGAAAGCTGGTGTGGGTGCTCAGCACGGCGGTGGGCAATATGGCGCACTCCACCCCCATGGCGGAGACCACCGGCAGCGCCACCGTCTGGGAGCAGCGGCCCAGGCAGGACACATCCTGAATACTGGCAATGCGTTTCATGGAAAAGCCCTCGTTTCTTCGTAAGTACAGTAATATTTTATTATACCACCTTTTGGGTATCATCGTATGTCCAGTTTTTGCGTGAGTGATGATACCAGATGCAGGGAAAATTTTTAAAAAAGTATTGACAAAACACGCCGGCATGTGCTATAGTAACTCATGCCTGTCGAGCACATGGCGGCGTAGCTCAGTTGGCTAGAGCATGCGGTTCATACCCGCAGTGTCAC
>ERZ827520.2340-NODE-2340-length-17880-cov-4.260645_pt1 | contig 17880 bp, 17 predicted proteins | sample MGYA00519581_ERZ827520 | MGnify/ENA primary metagenome ERZ827520 (study PRJEB31778, sample SAMEA3449339) | human gut metagenome | biome: human gut; feature: human-associated habitat; material: faeces | place: United Kingdom | collected 2010/2012 ...
ACCGGCCGATCAGTGAAAAGCCCTCCAGCGCCGGATCCTTCACCTCGTTGCGGTAAGGGCGGTCGTAGGCGGCTTCCTTGAGCTCCCACAGGTGCCCCTCCCCCGGGACGGCCAGCAGCAGCGTCCCGCCCGGGCGGAGAACCCGCCGGATTTCCTCCCCGCAAAAAGGGGCGAAGAGGTTGAGCAGCACGTCGCAGCCCCCGTCCGGGACCGGCAGGCGGAATACGCTTGCCGCCGCGTACCGGACAGCCTCCGACGGGATACCCGCCGCTTTGGCGCGCCTGGCAGCCTTATCCGCCGCCACCTTGGAGATGTCCACCCCCAGCAGGACGAACGGCCGCCCGGAGGCGGCCAGCGCCGTGCGGAACCGTTCGGTATAATAGCCCTCCCCACAGCCCGCGTCCAGCACGGTAAGCGGGCCGCCGTCCGGCAAATGCGCCGCGAGCAGTTCGCCCATGGCGTCGGCGAGAGGCTGATACCAGCCTTTTTCTAAAAATTCCCGCCGGGCGGTCACCATCAGCGGATTGTCGCCCGGGGCTTTGGAATGCTTTTGATCCGGCAGCAGCAGGTTGACATACCCGCTTTTCGCACGGTCGAAGGAATGCCCGCCGGGGCAGGCGTAAGCACGCGCCGTCATCGCGAGGAGCGCGCCGCAAACCGGGCAGCGGAAACCGCTCACAGCGTAAGCTGCCCCGTGTAGTCGATGCCAAGGTGCTCATACGCCGCGGGGAGCACCACCCGCCCGCGCGGGGTCCGGCTGAGGAAGCCGAGCTGCATCAGATACGGCTCGTACACATCCTCGATGGTGACCGATTCCTCCCCGATCACCGCCGCAACGGTGTCCAGCCCGACCGGGCCGCCGTTGTAATGCTTAATCATGGCCTCCAGCATCCGGCGGTCCACCATGTCCAGCCCCAGCTCGTCCACCTCCATCCGGTCGAGAGCCTGCCGGGCGGTATCCGCCGTGATCACGCCCCCGCTCATCACCTGGGCGAAATCCCGCACCCGCTTAAGCAGCCGGTTGGCGAACCGGGGAGTTCCCCTCGCCCGGGACGCGATCTCAAGCGCCCCGTCCCCATCGCAGGGGATGTCGAGGATTTTGGCGCTGCGGGACACAATCCGTCCCAGTTCCTCCGGGGTGTACAGCTCCAGCCGGAGAACCACCCCGAACCGGTCCCGCAGGGGAGCCGAAAGCTGGCCCGCCCGGGTGGTCGCGCCGATCAGGGTAAAGCGGGGAAGCGGCAGATGGATGGACGCCGCGCCCTGTCCCTTTCCGTTGATGATGTCAATGGCGAAATCCTCCATCGCGGGGTATAAAATTTCCTCCACCGTCCGGGGAAGGCGGTGAATCTCGTCAATAAACAGCACGTCCCCGGGGTCGAGGTTGGTCAGCAGCGCCGCCAGGTCGCCCGGCCGTTCCAGCGCCGGGCCGGAGGTGATACGGATATTGACTCCCAGCTCGTTCGCAATAATCTGGGAGAGAGTGGTCTTGCCCAGGCCGGGCGGGCCGTACAGCAGGACGTGGTCCAGCGCCTCCCCGCGGATTTTGGCCGCGTCGATAAAGACCTTCAGGTTTTCCTTCACCTTGGTCTGGCCGATGTATTCCGTGAGCGTTCGGGGACGCAGGGGATTATCCCCGTCGTCCTCCGGCAGGTATTCGGTGGAAACCACCCGGTTTTCATAATCCATTTCCATGCTGTCCATCCCGTGCTTTCCGCCTTTCCGTCCGCGCGTTACTTTCTCTCACTGTCCAGAAGAAGCCGCCATATCCCCGCCTCATCGGACGGCGCGTCGTAATCCCCGACCAGCTCGCCGGGATAATGATACCGAAGGCCGGCGCGCTCTCCCGCCTCCAGGCAGCCGATCAGCCGTTCTTCTCCGTATTTCCCTGCAAAGGCGGCGAAGGCCCGTACCCGGAGCTTTTGAAGCATAGGGCTGTCGCAAGGAAAATCCCGGCATTCCCAGCAGCCGGAAAACCCTTTTTCTATACAACACCGCCGGTTTTTACACCAGTCCCGGTCCCGACAGCCCTCATCCCGGCAGCCGGCGCAGGAGTCGTTTTGCCCGCACACGGCGCACGCCAGCCCGCAATACGCCATGCCCTTTTCCCGGTCCATCCTCACGCCGCCTTTCTGTCATAACGGTAGAACGACCCCTTATTTCTGCTTTGCCAGCAGCTTCAGCGCATCCCGCACCAGCGTTTCCACCGGCAGAGAGCTGTCCAGCTTTCCGACTGCGGCGGAGGCTTCGCCCGGCGTGAAGCCGAGCACCGACAGGGCGCTCACCGCCTCGGCGGCGTTCCCCGCAGCGGAGACCACGCCGGCCCCGCCCGGCAGCTCCACGCCGCCGGAGGACGCCAGCGCCCCCACCTTGTCCTTGAGCTCCAGCACAATCCGCTGGGCCAGCTTGGGGCCCACTCCCTGCGCCCGGGTCAGCGCCTTGTAATCGCCGGCGGCGGCGGCCAGCGCCACCCGCTCGGGCGAAAGCTCGGAAAGGATCGCCAGCCCCGCCTTGGGTCCCACCCCGGTCACGGCGGTCAGCTGTTTAAAGCATTCCAGCTCGGCCTGCTCGGCAAAGCCGAACAGCTCGATCGCGTCCTCCCGTACATTCATGATAGTATAAAGCGTCGCTTCCGCCCCCAGGGCGGGAAGGGCGCGGGCCGTGGTCATGGTGATCTGGCACCGGAAGCCCACCCCGCCGCATTCGATCACGGCGACGCGCGGCTCCGCATGGATCAGCTTTCCCCGCAGGCTGTACAGCATCGTTCTTCATCCTCTCAGAGTTGCGGCGATTCCGGCCGCTTTTTCTGAATATCCTATATTCCTATATCCTATACCCTTGTTTTCCTTTTCCTATTGCGGCCTCTGAATGATCCGCCGCTTCAGAGCCGTCCCGCCGCTCTGCCCATGGCAGATGGCGATGGCCAGCGCGTCGGCCGTGTCGTCCGGCTTGGGTACGGCGGCCAGCCGGAGCAGGCGGCGGGTCATCTCCATCACCTGCGGCTTCTCCGCCTTGCCGTAGCCGGTCACCGCCGACTTCACCTGCAGCGGCGTGTATTCGTACAGGGGGACGCCGCTCTGCTTTGCGGCGAGCAGGATCACCCCGCGGGCCTGGGCCACGTCGATGGCGGTCTTCTGGTTGTTTTTGAAATACAGCTTTTCCACCGCCAGCGCGTCCGGTTTATGCCGGGCGAAAAGGACAGTCAGCTCGCTGTGGATAATCTCCAGTCGGCGGGAAAATTCCATGCCGGCCGGAGTCTCTACCGCACCGAAGGCCAGCGGCGTGAACCGTCCCCGCTCATACCGCAGGACGCCCCAGCCGACGATTGCATAGCCGGGGTCGATTCCAAAGATAATCATGGGGAGGTTCCTTCCTTTCCGCCGCCGGTCGGTTCACGACGGCCCTATCTGATCAATTATAGCATACTCCCCGTTCCGGGGCAACAAAAAATCCTTTCGGTCCCTTTTCAATATAAGTGTTGCTGGGTTGCTGGAAAAAATCTCGGCGACTTCACTAAAAAGCCATGGCTAAATATGGAAAAGCAAAAATGTAGGCTCCAACCCTGATTTGGAGCGTGCGTTTTTAATATTGGTTAAGTTTAGTTGACCGACAAAAAGGCCGATAAGATATTGAAAGTGTAATTTTATATAGGGGGAGAAGCAACTGAACGAGTAAAGAAAAAGGGGAAGTGGTGGTGAAATTGTAGCTATAATGTTTATGTCCATTTCAATGGAAATGTTGCTGACGTGAAACTCTGGCGATTTTACCAACTATAGATTAAATTTTTAAGAAATGTTAATATGCGTTGCTTGCGGCAACGGGCGATTTCTCATACAATATTGGTAACGCCGTTGGCAGTAACAACTGAAAGAAAGCGAGGTTATCCCTGATGTTAAAGGAAAACATTAAAGCGATTAGAAAATCAAAAGGACTTTCGCAAGAAGAGCTTGCTATCAAGCTGAATGTGGTGAGGCAAACAATCTCTAAATGGGAAAAGGGATTGTCAGTTCCTGATTCTGATATGCTGCTCTCTATATCGGAAGTCCTTGAAACACCTGTAAGCACTTTGCTTGGAGAAACTGTTATTGAGACGAAGGCTGATGATTTGAAAGCAATTTCCGAAAAACTGGAGGTTATAAATATGCAGCTTGCGCAAAGGAAGAATACAAGACGAAAAACACTCCATTGGCTGCTTATCTCAGTATGTGCGGTTATAGTAACAGTTTTTATAGCCTTGAGAGCATTAAATAGCCCTTATTTAGGTTGGGATTATAGTGATCCTGAAACCGCTGTTATCGGAGCAGCTTTTCACTCATTTGAATGGCTGTTTGTCAGATTAGCGCCGATAGTCCTTATAGGGGCAATTGTTGGAATTTGCTTAACACGAAAGAAAATATGAACCTGCTCTACTTTTGAGATAAAGGTAAAAAGAAGAAACCAAATGGGCAGAAGAGTCCGCAATGACAATTCGTGTATGTGAAATCTGCGGACAGCAAGAGTAACTTATTTATCAGGCGCAATAAAACCCATATTTTATTGAGCCGCCGTCCAGAAATGGGCGGCGGCTCCTTTGTGCAATTCGACTAATGATTTCCAAATTTAGGCATTAGCAACACCAATCATAAAAAGGGATTCCTTTCGGCGGTTGCGGACCTGTCTTTTTCCCGGTTTCCGCCGATTCGCTGTTTATGGCAAAGACTTTTCGCGGAAAATGAGGCAGTTTCCGCCGCCGTATGGTTTTCCCCCATGTCATGGCTTGCCGTCTATATGGTTCTGCGGAATCAAAGGATAATCTACGTGGAAAGCAGGGTATACGGGAATCCCCCACATGGATGAAATTCTCCAATCCCCCTCATCCCCTCATCCCCCTCGTCATCCTCGTCGCTCCTCTCCCTCTCCGGTCTTCCCTGCCGCTATCAGCCGCCGGACGGCGCCGATCGCGGCCAGCGCCGCCTCGGCGGTATCGGTATCCTTCCGGTCGGGAAGTCCGGCCGCCGCCCGCTCCTGGTTCCACAGCACATGAAGGACGCAGCCCGCCCGCAGTCCCCGCGCGGCCGCAACGGCATACAGCGCCGCCGACTCCATCTCGGAGGCGAGGCATCCCGCCCGCAGCCAGGCCTGCCATTGGTTTTTGAGTTCATAGGAAACCGGGGAATCCTCCGGGCTGTGCTGGCCGTAAAAGGAATCCTTGCACTGCACCACCCCGACGTGCGCCGTCCGCTCGCCCGCCGTCCCGCAGAGCGCCGCCGCTGCGTCCGCCAACGCCGCTGTTACCGCGAAATCCGATACCGCCGGGAAGGCGAGGGGTAGGTATTCGCGGCTGGTTCCCTCCTGCCGGATGGCGGCGTTGGCGATCACCAGGTCGCCGCCCTTGACAGAGAGCGCCATCCCTCCGCAGGTACCCACCCGGATCAGAGTCCTGACCCCGCAGCGGGCCAGCTCCTCCACGCAGATGGCCGTGGACGGCCCGCCGATCCCATGGGAAACGACCAGCACCCGCTCCCCATCCAGCGTTCCCGCCCAGGAGGCGTATTCCCGATTGCTGGCGACGAACGCCGCCCCATCCAGCCGCCGGGCGATGGACTCCACCCGTCCGGGGTCGCCGGTCAGGATGGCGTACTCCGCCCCCTGTGAGGGGGTCAGCCCGATATGGTACATGGCTTCCTCGTTAAAATTCAGCATCGTGCGTTTCTCCTCTCCGTCTTCTTATTTTCCACAGGCAGCCTTTCGGATGCCGTCTTTCTTCGTTTTTGCTCTTATTACGCTTTTCACTTTACTCAAACCGTACTTAGCCTGCAAAATCGGATTCTCTGCCGGCCTTATCTGGCGGCGCAATTGAGAAATGCCGCCGCATTCTCCTTAACGTCATGATTATTCCCTGCCGGCGGCGGATAATAATATTTTACCATATTTTCTCTTATTCGCGCTTCTCCCTCCCGGATATATAACAAAAATTTCACAATTTTGGTTTGCCGACGGTGTATAGTGAAGGTATTGACAAGCCAAGCGGCGCAATCTTTCAGATCAGGAAAGGACGGTTAACCCAAATGAACAATTTTGTTTTTCATAACCCCGCGAAAATCCTGTTCGGCAAAGGAGTGGAAAAGGATGCGGCCCGGGAAATCCGCCTGTGCGGCGGCTCCCGTGTCCTGCTGGTGTACGGGGGCGGCAGCATCAAACGCAGCGGACTGTACGACACGCTCATACGCGGCATGGAAGCGGAAGGTCTCGCGGTCTTCGAGCTGCCCGGCGTCCAGCCCAATCCCCGTCTCGGCCTGGTACGGGAGGGTGTCCGTCTCTGCCGGGAAAACAAGGTGGATTTTCTTCTCGCGGCAGGCGGCGGTAGCGCGATCGACACCGCCAAGGCGATCGCGGTCGGGGTCCCTTACGCCGGGGACGTGTGGGACTTCTATGAAGGAAAAGCGCGTTTCAGCGAAGCGTTGCCGGTCGGCGCGGTGCTCACCATCCCCGCCGCCGGCAGCGAAACCAGCCCCAGCAGCGTCATCACCAAGGAAGAGGGGCTGCTGAAAAGGGGCTGCGGCGGCCCGGCGATGATCCCGCGGTTCGCCATAATGAACCCCGAGCTTACCTGCACCCTCCCCGCCTACCAAACCGCCTGCGGCGCGTCGGATATCCTCGCTCACCTGATGGAGCGGTATTTCACCCGGGTGGAGCATGTGGACTTCACCGACCGGCTGATCGAAGCCACTATGCGCACCGTCCTCGATTTCGCGCCTCTCGTCTTGGCCCATCCCCAGGATTACGACGCACGGGCTGAGCTCATGTGGGCCGGCACCATCGCGCACAACGACCTGCTGGATACCGGACGAATCGGGGACTGGGGCTCCCACCAAATCGAACACGAGCTCAGCGCGCTCTACGATATCGCGCATGGAGCAGGGCTGTCCATTGTCTTCCCGGCGTGGATGAAGCATGTCTGGCGGGACGACCCCGACCGGTTCGTCCAGTTTTCTTCCCGCGTACTCGGGGTAGAGGTTGCGCACGGAAACAAGGAGCGGGCGGTCGAGCTGGGGATCGCCCGGCTGGAGCAGTTCTATCGCTCCCTCGGCCTGCCCGTCCGGCTGTCGGAGGCGGATATTCCGGAGGATCGCCTGCGGGAAATGGCGCAGAAATGCACGGCGAGCGGCCCCCAGGGGCATTTCCGCGAGCTGATGGAAGAAGACGTTTACCAGATTTACCTCCTCGCCCGGTAAAGGACGGAAGCCCGCACAAAAAATGACGGAAGCCGGTCAGCTTCCGTCATTTTTCTTTTCCATTTTTCCGGGTTTTACAACCCTTCCCGGCAGAAGGGGAGTGGGAGAAAACCTAAAAAAGCGCTTTCCCCGCTTCGTAATTGCCGGGGAAAGCGCTTTTCTTTTACAGCATATCTTTTTTGTGCAGAATAAAGCCGACCACACCCATCAGCGCCAGCGACAGCACCATCGGGAACCAGAAAAACTGTGACAGCGGAAGTCCTTCCACGTTCATGCCATAGAAGCCCGCAATGATGTTCGGGATGGAAATCACGATGGTAATAGAAGCGAGCACCTTCATCACGATGTTCAAATTGTTGGAGATAACCGAGGCAAACGCGTCCATAGTACCCGAAAGGATGTTGAGGTAAATGCTGGACATTTCGATAGCCTGCTTGATCTCAATCAGCACATCCTCCAGCAGATCCTGATCCTCTTCATACAGCTTGATATAGCGGCCACGCATCAGCTTTTCCAGCGTGGTCTCGTCCGATTTCAGGGAGGTGGAGAAATACACCAGCGATTTTTCCACGTCCAGCAGCTGGATCAGCTCTTTATTCTTCATGGATTTCCGAAGCTGCCGTTCCAGCAGATTGGACATCTTGTCGATCTGTTTCAGATACTGCAGGTACCGGGTCGCCACCCGGAGGATCACCCGCAGCACAAACTGGGTTTTCAGTTCGGTCTGCACGTTGCGGACCACACCCTCCGCGAATTCCGCGATGACGGTGTTTTCCCGCAGGGAAACCGTAATTACATTGGTTTTGGTCACCAGAATCCCCATTGGCATCGTATAGTACGTAACGCCGTCATCGCCCTTTTCGGCGACCGGAGCGTCAATAATGATCAGGGTCGTCCCATCCTCGCTTTCGATACGGGAGGATTCCTCCTCGTCCAGCGCGGCGCGGAGGAAATCCGGTTCCAGAGAAAACTGCTGGATCAGGAAATTGATTTCCTTTTCATCCGGATTGACCGCGTCGATCCAGCAGCCGTCCTCCAGCTCCTCCTGCTCGCGGATACGGCCGTTGACCGTCTTGTAATAATGCAGCATTTGCGCGCATCCCCTTTCCCGGGATGCGCGGCGTTACAGAAGGCGGCGCGCCCCGGTTGTTAAATTTTTGCAGCAACTTCGACCAGGGTCAGGGCTCACCGTCTCCACCTCCTAGGATTTCCAGAGAAATTGAGAAATACCTGTCGGCATTTTCCCACTGTTGCCATTATACCATAGCGCCGCCCGGCCGGTTTCTTTGCCAACGCTTACCGGCGGCGCAATGGAGAAATGCTTGCGCATTTCTCCCTGCTGACATTATACCATAGCGCCGCCCGGCCGAATTCTCTGCCGACCTTTGCCGGCGGCGCAATTGAGAAATACCTGTCGGTATTTCTCCCAAACGACATTATACCATAAAAACAACAGATTGCAAGAGAAAATCGGCGCGCGGAGGAAATCCTGAGTCACCGACAGCGGTAAAAGAAAAATTTCAGCCAAAACCGCCTGATTTGGTCTGGAACGGGCCGGAATGGGATGAAAATAAACCTCTATCCAAAATAAAGCGAGGGGGTAGCATATAAACGCACGAAGGACCGGAGGCGCTGCCGTTTTACAGCTCTTCCGGTCCCCGGCACCTTATGCAGAAATACAGGAATTTGTTGTTTTTGCGCTTTCGCGTGCGGCCTGCTTATTCCTTTTTCCGGAACAGCGCCATGATATCGGTGAAGTCCTGATCCTCGCTGGACGGCGAAGAAGCGGATTGATCCGCGCCCATTCTGGCCGCCGTTCCCGTTTCCGGCGCCTTATAGGAGCCGTCGGTGGCAAAGCCGGTAGCGATCACCGTCACCGAAATCTCATCGTTCATATTTTCATCAAAGGCTGCGCCCCAGATGATAATCCCATCGGGATGGGCGGCGCGGGAGATCATGGAAGAAGCCATCTCCACATCCTCCAGATCGACATCCGGCGAAGCGGTGATGTTGATGATCACGCCGCGCGCCCCGTCGATCGAGGTTTCGAGCAGGGGGCTGGAAATCGCGGCCTTGGCCGCCGCTTCCGCCTTTTCCTTCCCCTCGGCGCGGCCCACGCCCATGTGCGCGTAGCCCGCATCCTTCATGACGGTGGTCACGTCCGCGAAATCGAGGTTGACCAGTCCGGGCACCTTGATCAGCTGAGAGATACTCTGCACGCCCTGGCGCAGGACGTCGTCCGCCACTTCAAAGGCATTGGCCAGGGTGATGCGCTGCTCGCTCACCATTTTCAGCCGTTCGTTGGGGATAACCACCAGGGAATCCACATGCTCCCGCAGGGCGGTGATGCCGTTTTCAGCCTGCTCCATCCGTTTGCGGCCCTCAAACAGGAAGGGCTTGGTCACGATCCCCACCGTGAGGATACCAAGGTCGCGGGCAATCTCCGCCACCACGGGAGCCGCGCCGGTGCCGGTGCCGCCGCCCATCCCCGCGGTGATAAATACCATGTCGGTGCCCTTGAGAGCCGCCATGATCTCGTCGCGGCTTTCCTCCGCGGCGCGCTGTCCCTTTTCCGGGTTCGCGCCCGCGCCGGTGCCGCGGGTCAGCTTTTCACCGATCTGGATTTTCTGAGTGGCCTGGGAAAGCGCCAGGGCCTGCCGGTCGGTGTTGATCGTCACAAACTCCACGCCCTGTACGCCGGCGCGCACCATGCGGTTGACGGCGTTCCCACCGCCGCCGCCGACGCCAACCACCTTTATTTGAACGCCGTCCATGAAATCGTTGTCAAATTCGAAACCCATGTAACTTCCTCCCAGCTTTATTTTCCTGAAAACGGAAAATTCCTTAAATTTTAAGCCGAAGCCGGAAAAGCGGCCATGCGGCTGTATTTTCACTATACGCTTTTTTTATCTTACCATGGTCCCCGGGCAAATTCAACCGTTCGCGTAAAAATACTCCATGGAAAAATACCGGAAAACCGGATGTCAGGCAGCAGACGAAGCCGTCGTGGTTGTCGGAGCCGCCGACGTGCCTGTACCGGGCGCCGTGGTGGTGGGCAGCAGGTTCTCCGGCGTGAATACCGCCTGATACTGATCGGGGTCCGAACCGGAATACGAGCTGACGTTGATCACACCCCGTGCCGTATCCCCATGCTTTTCCAGCACCAGGGAAATGACCTTGGCGGCCAGCACCTCGATCTTATGGTCGAGATTGATGTCGTTCCCCAGTGCGAGGACGATCTGATCCCGCCAGTTCAGCCGGATATCGGTATCGTCCCGCAGGTCGATCTCCCGGATATCGGTGAGCGAATGCGCTGAAAAGGCGGTGAACAGCGCCTGTAAAGCGTCCATACTCTCGTCCGACAGCAGCCGGCTTCCCACCGCGGCGTCATCCAGCAGCCCGCAGCGCACCCTCACATACTCGGACAGCCGCTCGCTGCCTTCCGGAAGCGCTTCCAGCCCCTTTCCGTTCGCGCCGAGGATGATCCAGCCGTCGTCCTTGGCGACCACCGCGACCGGCTCTGCCTCCTCAATGGTGATTTTCAGCGTGGTCAGGGTGGGACTGTCCACCGTCACCTGCTCCACATACGGAAAAGCCTGCAGGATTTTTTCCGCCGCCTGCCGTTTTTTGAGGGAAAAGATGCTCTGGCCGATGTACAACCCGCTCGCCTCGACGATTTCCTCAGCGGTGTAGTGGACGCTGCCCTCGACGTCGATCGTTTTCACACCGAAAACCGCTTGTGTATTTTCTTCCCCCGGCTGGGCCTTGACTCCGGGCCGCAGTAGCAGCAGAACGCCCGCGACGATTCCTCCGACCAGAACCAGCAGGATCAGGACCAGAATCGCCACCCGGAAAGGCCTCAGCCGGCGCTTTTTTTTCTTTTTCGGCGGCTGCTTTTTCGCGGCCGTCTTCTGTATTGTTCGTTCATCCTTGCTGTTTTTGGACATTCTCTATCGCCCGCCTCTGCTTGTTCTGTTCCGATGGCGCCGGATTTGTCTCCCGCCCGGCGGAAAGGCGGCGCGTTTCCCGATGCTTTCCGTTTCGGAACGCCGCCAATCCGTCCGTACCGTCGTCTTCCCATCGCCTTTCCCAGCGGATAGCGTTTCGGGAGAAGAGGTGCGAAAGCACGTGCGGAAGCATAGGAAATGTATAAAAATAATCATAACAAACCGCCGACGAAAAGAAAAGGGGAACCCGACGAATTTCAGCCGTGTCCGGATGAAATTAAGAACGAATTAAGAAAAATTTTGCCGCATAACGCCATGACGCCGCATAAAAAATCCTGCCATCTCCCATTCTATCCCGTTCCATCCATTAACTGGTTCGTCTAATGCTCCATCCCTCCCCTCGCCCGCCGATATTCCCGCAGGAGGGCCTGCGCCGTGTCCGCTTCCAGCCGGTCGTCCAGGGTCATCCGGTGCAGCAGGGACACGAAGGGATCGGCTTCTCCTTCTTCGTTCATCTGAACCTTCTGGATCAGACGATCGAGGCGCAGACGGATGGTGGGATAGGTAACGCCGTAAACCGACGCCAACTCCTTCAGGGAACCGGAGGAAAGCAGGAAATGCCGGAGAAAGGAAAAATCCTCTTCCGTCAGGCCCTGCATCCAATCAGGAATCCCTGTCACCGCACTCCCTCCCCGCAAATCGTGGATTCGTTTGTATTTATTATACTTTTTAATTTTATAAAAGTCAATATAAATTTTATTTTTATTTAAATTGAATTTTATTTTCATAATATTTAGTTTTTTTATTTTCTATCGCTCTATCGCTTCTGTTCCTTGCTGCTATTTATGTTTCTGCTGCGGCCTGTCGTCTTTTGTTTCTTCCTCTCTCATTTGTTTATTTTTTATATTTCCCTATTTTTCTACCGCCGCTCAATAGCCGCTCCCACGCCCCGCAGAGCATCCTCAATCCGCTCGTAGCCCCGGTCAAGATGATGGATCGCCCGCAGGGAGGTAGCTCCCTCGGCGGCCAGGCCGGCGATCACCAGCGCCGCCCCGCCCCGCAGGTCGGTGCATTCGACCTCCGCGCCGGAAAGCGCGGGCGTTCCCTCCACCACGGCGACCCGGCCCTCCACCTTGATGTTCGCGCCCAGCCGAATCAGCTCCCCCGCGTGTTTATAACGGTTCTCAAAGATATTTTCCACAAAAACGCTGGTTCCCTCCGCCACACAGGCCATCGCCATCAGCGGCGCCTGCGCGTCGGTCGGGAAGCCGGGATAGGGCATGGTCCGTATCAGCCGTATCCTCCGCAGTCGCTCCGGGGCCTGCAGAGTCAGCGCTCCCTCCCCGTGGGAAAGGATACAGCCCGACTCCTCGAAAACCGGGAGGACCGTGGCGATATGGGAAGGCTCCGCCCCCCGCAGCGTTAATCGTCCGCCCGTCACCGCCCCGGCGGCAAGATAGGTTACCGCCTCGATCCTGTCGGGCATGACGCGGTGGGGACTGCCGTTCAGACTGTCCACCCCATCGATACGGATTTCTCCTTCCCCCGCGCCGCAAATCCGAGCCCCGCAGCGGGTAAGATAAGCGCACAAATCTACAATCTCCGGTTCCCGCGCCGCATTCAGGATCGTGGTCCGCCCCTCGGCGGTCGCGGCGGCAAGCAGGATATTTTCCGTCGCCCCCACGCTGGGGAAATCCAGCGCGATGACCGTTCCCTTCAACCGGCCCGCCGCACGGCATTCCAGCCGGCCCCGTTCCTCCGTGATTTCCACCCCCAGCTGCCGCAGCGCGGCAAGGTGGAGGTCGATTGGCCGTGCGCCCAGCTCACAGCCTCCGGGAAAGGACATATGCGCCTCCCCCGTCCGGGCGACCAGCGCGCCGAGGAACACGATGGAGGAACGCATCTCCCGCATCAGGGTGTCGGGGATATCGCTCCGGTACAGACCGGTGGAATCCACCGTGACTACGCCCTGGGAACGCCCTACCACACAGCCCAGGTGGCGGAGTATCTCCGCCGAAGCCGCTACATCAGACAGCTGGGGACAATTGCTGATCTCACTTGTTCCCCTGGCCAGAAGGGTAGCCGCCAGCACCGGGAGAGCGCTGTTTTTCGCGCCGTGGACGGCTATCTCTCCCTCCAGCCTCCTCCCGCCCTCGATAATCAGTCTCGCCATATCCAGCCCCATTTCTCCGCAGAGTGTAAACTGGGCCCCGCCGGGGACGGTTCTCTGCGGCAAACCGTCCCGTCCGCAATCAGCGGCCGGTCCACCGGAAGGGTCCCGCCGGAGGTCCGGCTCCAACCGATCGCCCGGACGATCGTTTCTTCCGACGGCCGCCTGCAAGCCCATCCTATGCCGCTGGGTCCGAAGTGGTGAAAATCCGCCGAAAACGGCTGCTTTTTCCATAAAAATCTCCCTTCCTTGTTAAATTTGAGACGGTTTCGGCCAACGGTCGAAATTGCCGCAATTCTTTTGCGGCAAAGGAACAAATTCCGGCGTGAAAAGGCCGCTAAACTCCTCCATAATCGGGGAGAGCAGGGCGGACGACTGGGAGAGAACGACGATTTTTCCATCAATTGTGTGTTGCAGAGAGATCGCCGGTTCCTTTATACTGCAATAGACATATATCATCCAATAAAGCCCATGGGCTAACTATTCATTTAGAAAGGAAACGCATGCATGAAGCAGCGCGCCGTCCGGCTGGCCGGCATGTTCGGCCTTGCTCTTATTTTTTTACTTTCGATCGGCCTGCGCGTCCTGCCTATACCGGCTGAAGGACTCAACCACGCCGCCCCTCCCTCTTTCGCCGTCCCCGACTCCAAAGCAAGGGCAGAGACAGGCAAAGCGAACGACGCGGACCCCTTTTCCCAGACGTCATCCTCCCCCGCCGCGGTAGAGAATGCTTCCTCTTCCGCAGAAAACGACGGAAGCAGCGCATCCGCGACCGCCACGGACGACGCTTCCTCCGAGACTAACGCTTCCGGCACTTCGTCTTCGCCCTCTTCGCCGAACGCATTGTCCCCATCCTCCCCGTCGGTGGGCGTCACTTCCCCTGCCGGAAGCCAGGACGGAAACGCGCCGTCCCAGACACCGCCGACTTCCGAACCGTCTGTATCCTCCGAAAAGCTTCTCGTAGGGTACTATGCCGGCTGGGCGTCATACAAGGGCTATACCCCGCAGAAAGTCCCAGCCGGCCAGCTGACCCACCTGAACTATGCGTTTGCCAAAATTGATCCGGCGACCAGCCGGCTCGCCCTGGCCGATCCGGATAACGACCGAAAAAACTTCGCGGCGCTTCAAGTTCTCAAACAGAAAAACAGCCGGCTTAAAACGCTGATCTCGGTGGGAGGATGGGATTATTCCACCTTTTTTTCGGACGTCGCTTCGACCTCCGCCCGGCGGGAGGCTTTCGCGCAAAGCTGCCTGGATTTCATTCTGGAGCACGGCTTTGACGGGGTGGACCTGGACTGGGAATACCCGGTATCCGGCGGATTGGCCGGCAATACCAACCGTCCGCAGGACAAGCAGAACTTCACGCTGCTGCTGAAAGCAATCCGGGAGAAGCTGGATTCCCAGTCGAAGCAAGACGGCCGCCGGTATTACCTGACGATCGCCGGCGCCGCCAACACCAGCTACCTCTCGAAAATTGAGCCGCAGGCTGTGGCCGAGCTGGTGGATTACCTCTTTTTGATGGCCTACGACATGCATGGCCCCTGGGACAGCTATGCCGACTTCAACGCCCCGCTGTACCAGCCCCAGGAAACCTCCCCGCAGTACAAAAACAGCGTATACGACGGCATTGCCGCTTACCGGAAAAGCGGCGTTCCCGCCAGCCAGCTTGTCCTGGGGATGCCCCTGTACGGATATGTTTATCAGGGGGTAAGCAGTCAGAACAACGGGCTGTACAGCCGTTTTTCCTCTGCCAATTCCATCAGCTACGACACGATTTGCAGCGTCTATCTGAACGACAGCGGTTATAAGCAGCTCCGTCACGCGGACGCTCAGGCGCCATACCTGTATGGAAAGAACACCTTCCTCACCTATGAAGACCCCGCGTCCATCGCCGCTAAGACCGCCCTGGCAAACGCGCAAGGGCTGGCCGGCGTCGGCGTCTGGGAGCTTTCGCACGATACCAGCGGCACACTGCTGAAAAGCGCCTGCAATGAACTCCTCTCCCGGTCGGCCGGGACGTATGCCGACGAGCCGTCCGCCGGGTGAGCGGCTACGATATCCCGCAGACGGATGTCCGCCCCGTTTTCCCTTCCTGCATCGGCGGACAAAGGACGGAGGGCCGTTCTGCTCTTCTCTGCTCAGTAAAGAGAGGGCCTCGCAAAATAAAAAAGCGGACCGGACGATCTTGGTCGTTCCGGTCCGCTTCTCTGCTGTTTGGAAAAACGCCGTAGGCTTCTCTCTTCCTGTCCCCCTGTTTTCTTTTTTCCTATCCTTGCAGTGAGCGACCGCCATATACCGCACAGAACAAATCGAAGCAGGGATTTTCCCATTTCTTTCCCTCGCCGGTGGTATAGGAAACGACGATTGCCTTCACCGTTTCGATCCGGCGTCCTTCCCTGCTTCCGCAGCCCTTTTCCATATCGGCAAAACCGCCGGCCTTCAGGCCGATTCTGGAAATTTTCACCGTGGCAATATAGGAGCCTGGGATTTCCGCGTCTCCCCGAAGCGCGACCGGGCGTCCTTGCGAGTCCTAGGCGGCAAAAGCGGTCACCACATCCTGGATTGGCTGCTCGCCGCTGTTTTTCAACGTCGCCCGCAGCAGAAATGGGTAGAGGTTCCGCGGCGAAACATCCCGCTGGAAGCACTCGGCACAGGCAACGCGGACCGGCTGACGGGAAAGCTGTGCATCCAGCATTTCCATTTCTTCCTCTCTTTGCGCCGCTTCTTCCCCTTTCACCCCTTCGGGCCTTTCTATCCCTGCCGCGCATTTCCATTCCCCTTCCCTTTTCAAAAAATTCTGGGAAAAGGATATTGCTGTCCCGACTCTTCCGCACCCGGCCAGAAGGCAGAGACTGGACAGAAAAGCAAGAATTCCCGTTCCCCTTTTGACTTTCGCATTTTTCATGCCTCCGCGTCCTTTCCGGTTCTATGATTTGTTTTTTCTCCTTTTATCGCAGGCTTTCGTCCGAATTCGACAGCTATCACTATAAGTGTATTTTAAACGTTAAAAACAATATGTCAAGTGTAATTACACTTTTAATATATTAAATGTCGCTCGTCAATCCTATATTCTATACCTTGTAAGAAGCAAAGGAAGTGACGGACCATGGTAGTGGATTACGCCCTTATCGGCAGACGTCTGGCAGAAATCCGGAAAAGCCGGAAACTAACGCAGGAAAAACTGGCCGAGCAGACCGACCTCGCCAACAATTATATTTCCAACATAGAAAACAGCCGTTCCATTCCCAGCCTGGAAACGCTGGTCAAGCTGTGCGAAGCGCTGGACGTCACCCCCAACGAAATTTTACTGGGGGCGTCCCTTACCTCCGAATGGTATATGGACGACGAGCTGCAGCAGAAGCTCCGCCAGTGTACGCCGCGGGAGAAGCGCATTGTCGACGGGCTGGTTTCTCTGCTGCTGGCGGAGAGGGAGACCTGACGGCGAACACAGCGAACGCCCCGGAAATAAAGCAAACCCGTCTGCGGAAGTTTTCCGCAGACGGGTTCTTTTTCGGCTAACAACCGCTGTATTTTTCTGATGCTGCACGGTGTCGCCCTATTCCGTTTCCGCCGCTGCCGCCGGAGCGGCCTTGCCGTAGGTGTAAACATGAGCCATTACATCGTGGCGCACCTCGCGCTCCCGCCGGGCGGCCACATCGTAGTCGATGTCGGTGATGTGGGCCTCCAGCTCCGCCACCTGCTCCGCGGTGACGGGCAGGCCCAGATTGTGCTCTGCCCGGGCCAGGGCCACCCACAGACGCCGCCAGGTCTGGAAACGCGTGTCCGGAGAAAACAGACACAGCATAAAATCAGAGGCGTATCGGGACGCCAGAGGGGATTCGTAACGATCTTTGGGCATAAGTGGGCCACCTTTCTTTTGTTTCAAAGTTTAGGAGGCACCGCAACGGGTGCCTCCAGAGGGTGCAGTCTGTTTCGCCGGAGGCGAAGCATTATGAAGTGGGAAGCGTGTTAAAGACTGTGAGCAGCCAGAGACAAAAATCCAGGCTGAACAGGGCCAACAGGAAACACTCGACACCCGCGGAACGATCCTTCGATGCTTTTGAAATGATCCGGTAAAGGAGAAACGGCCAGCAGAGGGCACCTGCCAACGCGATCCACCCGAATACGGCAAACAGCATCGGATTTCCTCCTCACCGAATGATGATGGAATCTCTTTCCGGTCCCACAGACACATAGGTGATATGGCAGCCGATCTCCCGCTCCACGTATTCCACATAGTTCCGGGCCGCCTCCGGCAGGTCCTCCCACTTCCGGACGCCGGAGATGTCGCACTTCCAGCCGGGCATGGCGGTCATGACGGGCTTGGCGTCCGGCAGCACGGCGGGGAAGGGGAACGCGTCGGTCTCCTGCCCGTTCAGCTCATATCGGGCGCAGATGGGGATCTCATCCATGTAGCTGAGCACATCCAGCTTGGTCAGGGCGATGTCCGTGGCTCCCTGGCACTGGATGCCATAGCGGGTGGCCACGATGTCGATGGGACCCACCCGGCGGGGACGGCCGGTCTTGGCGCCGTACTCACCGCCGGCCT